>ENA-ORBV01000169-ORBV01000169.1-microbial-mat-metagenome-genome-assembly--contig:-NODE-169-length-140312-cov-22.014048_pt1 | contig 140312 bp, 125 predicted proteins | sample MGYA00237777_ERZ505514 | MGnify/ENA primary metagenome ERZ505514 (study PRJEB26160, sample SAMN06269048) | microbial mat metagenome | isolation source: Oligotrophic lake microbial mat | place...
ACAAAGACCAGAAACGAGCGGTTTAGCGACTCCGAAAAGGACAGCAAGCCGCCTCCAGGGTGCGCTACCTTAATGCCGAACAGCCACTTTGCCGGAGTCGTCCCGAGCAACGACAGCAGCACGGCCTCAGCAGGCAGCCAAATCAGATACAGCACGACACTGGCGACAATCGGGTTCTCCATGGCCTTTGCGAACCCCGCTGCCTGTTCGGGCATCGCCGCGCTGAAAGCAAATATCAGCAACAGGAACAATGCGAATCCTGCAGTGCAGATGTCGACGGTACGCGCAAACAACCGCCTCCACGGGTGATGCTTCCCTCCAAGGAAGGTCTTGCTTTGATCAGCGGATGCGTTTGATTCTCGGGTGACATCGCCGGGGGCGGGCGACGGTGTGTTGGGATCTTCGTAGGCCATGACGGTTTATGCTGTTGTTATCGAATCACGATGCTGCTCTTCAATCGGTTATGCGACGCGATTGCTTGCGGATCGCTCTCGATGTGCGAAAGCGTGATCAGGGCTTTTTCAGCACCCAACGGCACATGGTATTGAGTCACCCTCATTGTTTCCGCCGGATTGGCTGTGGAGGTACGTCTGTAGCTGACTATCAAAGCGGTTTGGCCACCAATGGGTTCGACAGCAAAATGCGGACGCCCAACTTCCTTTACGCCGTTCTTGGCCAAGCCCGCCCACATCGTCGGCGACTCCTCTCGCCAGGTATCTGCAAAATCCCTTAATACCTGCTGCTTGCTGCTCTGAACTTCTTGCCGGACATCTGCCTGTGTGATTGGCGGCTCCATCGGAATGAACGACACCCTGACCATCGTCCGTGAAGGGGCTGGGTAAGACTGCGCCGCAAGTGAGGCTGTGTGCTGGCTTGGAACACCGACAAGCTTCTCTCCAAGTTCTTTAACGCGCTTCCGTTGTTCCGCATCGCTGATCGTCCAGTCGCTGGGAATTTCGAGCTGGACTCGCCCCTTGACGTTGAGCTTGGTGTACCCCGCCGTCTGCGCAGCGACCGGCAGGGCGAATGTAGAAAGCAAGCAGAGGCACAGGGCGGTGAATAATGTTTTTGTATTCATCATCAATTCTCGGTGAGTAGGATGTTCAGCAGCTCCTGCTGGACTACTTGCAACTGGCCACGGCTTTGCGGCGATCCGCTGCCTTCATAGACGTTTATGGACAGAGGGAGGGAGTTCAGGAGCGTGATTCCGCTGATCCCAGTGACAGGTCGGCTGGTTTCGCCAACGACCATGTTCATCCGCATAGAAAAGTAGACCGCGTTTCCGTCCCGCCCAATCGGCTCAACCTTCGTGTCGGACAGGCTGATGTCACTATTCTCGAATGAAGCCTTCAACCGCTGGTTGAGTTCGAGGGCGTTCACCCGTGGACTCGACTTGGAAAAGCCGGACAGGAATGCCTCTCGTGGCATCTCAATTCTCTGGAAATTCCCTTTCGGGCCGATGAGCTGGATTTGCAGCCAGTGATCCAGCATTTCCCTGCGCCCCTTCCGGTAGTCCTCCAGTTCGGAGCAGCGGACTGCCGCATGCACGAGGCGAGAGCCTTCGCTGAGGGAACGCCGTGCCAAGTCCATCAGCTCCACCTCGCGGGCCGACTTGCCGGGAGTGCAGTAGCCGCTCGGATTCGAGAACACGACCCGCTGGCCGAGCACGCTCACGGATTCTGTGGCGGTGCTTCGCTGAATGGCTGCCTCTTGAGCAGGCTGCTGCCTCAGCATGACTGGCGCAGGAGGTGGCAGTTGATAAGTGGGGACTGCCGTCGTGGGCGCTTGCGCAACTGGCGGCGTCGTCGAACGAGTGGAGTCGTGCTTGGTCGAGTTGACGAAGAGGATGAGCAGAAGCCCGACTCCCAACCCGATGCCGACCATCCATTTGCCGGTAGTCACATCGGCAGAACCGTCTCTCTTTCCTTCGGGCGGCTGCGGCGCGGTGGGTGGTGCCGGTGCTTTCTCGGCACGCGCAGGCGAAGGCGGTGGGGCGGTCGGCGACGGGGCGACCTCGGGAGCGAGTTCACTGACAGTACGGCTGTCTTCGACATCCGAGACCAGTGTCGACAGACCGGCGAAGCCTGTCGCGCTTCCCTTTTGTTTGTCGTCAGTAGTTGCCACGGCTCATCATCTCCTGCTCATAGCCGCAGCTTGGTGTAAACAGCTTCGACCATGCAGTCGTTGCCATCTTTGAAGCGCAGCCTCCCGAAGCCGGAATTCGCAATGGTCAAGTAAGCCTCCTCGCCGAGGGCAAGGGACAGGCAGCTCGATGTCTTGATGTACGAGCCGGTTCCAAAGACCTCAAACCAGTCATCGTCCTCACGGCTGACCGTCACCACGTATTTCCCCGGCTTCTGCTTCGACACCCCGAAGACCGCCTTCACGTCACATTTGTCTTTGCTGTCGAAGAAAATCACCTCGCCGCCGTAGCCTGACGACTTGAAAATCACCTCCTCGGAGTAGGCATAGACGTAGCAGTAGCGCGTCTGGATGATGATGTCTTTGCCGTCAACTTTGTAGACGTTGCTGCCCTTGCGAGTAAGGTTCACTTCGTAGTTCTCGGCCAGAGCAGGCGCTGCCTGAAGACTCATCATCACAGCGAGCATCGCGAGAAGTATCTTCCTCATTGCCGCCACCTATTGAGATTGAAAGCTCGACAGCCGGCTCTTCACCAGATCCAGCTTAACCTTGTGAGCTAGCGACCGATTGAAGACTCGATTCTGGATTTCGTCGGACACCTTGCTGATGGCCATGTAGGCCATGCTCAGTCCCGATTCGCGTGCAGACGCCTTCTTCTCAACGAAGTCGTAGGGAAAGTTCTCGCAGAATTTATGGAATCCGGAAAACTGCGCGACGTTCTTCGTGAACCGGAAGCCGCCTGGGGTAAGGCGCGAGCGTCGAGGATGGTAAAGACCAACGAATAGGATGAACCACTCAGCCCCGTTGAATGTCACAGCCTCGAACTCGTCTATCGTGCCGACGGCACCGAGGCGATGAAATAGGATCCGCTGGCCTGACTGGGTTTCGAGTTTGGAAAAATATGCAAGTTGACCGATTGGCCCGTTGACCGGAACCGGATTCGTCTCAATGTAGCCAAATGGGCCGGTACCATTGGGCTCTATGTCGTAGGCGGGAGCCGACTCCAGCATCGCCTTCATTTCAGGATGGACGAGTTCCAGCTGGAACGTCTCATCATCCAGGATGCGGTGGATCTGCGCCAACGCCTCACGCAACTCCTCATCCTCCTTATTTCCTCCGAATAGGTTTGAAAGAAACCCCATAACGCTGCTCCTTCAAATTCTCGATTAATTTATTGCAATAACTCACTCAACCGGCGCAGCCCTGGCTTCTTGAAGCCCATACGAATGGCTTGTTCCATAACGTGCGTGTTCGCACCGTGGATGTAGGAAACCCCGGCGTTGACCTTTTTTTCGTCCTTGGCTCCGATGCAGAAAGAACCGTCCGCGCTCCACACGTGGACTTGGCCCCACGAACACCGCACCTTTTCGTTGGAGCCAAGAAACTTGCGCTTCACAAGCGTAATGCCGTCGTCATGAAGAAGCGCATCGCCAAAGTGCAGGTCGCGCCCATCTTTCAGCGCTTCGAGCATTTCGGTAAGCAGGCGCACACAGACCGCTCGCCAGAGCTTGTCAATGAACGTGGAGTAGATGTCTTGCTTCTTCAGTTCAACAACCGCTTCCGAACGCCGGTCACCAAAGGCAATTGTGTAGGTCGTTCCCGTGGGGATGCCATTGACAGAATGGCTGACACCACCCCAACGAACGCGAGTGATCGAATCCAGCGGGAAGCTCTGATCTTTCCACGAGATGCCTGCGGGTGAAATGCTCAAGGTATCCTTGAACATCACACCGATTTCCGCGCGGTAAGTGATTTCTCGCGCCCACTCACCTTTACGGGCGGTTGCTTGCTGGCGCTGCTGGAAGATATCCGCGAGCGCGTCCGCATCCTCCTCAACCCGATCCGCAATTGCAGGGACTTCTGCAAAAAGTTCTTTAATCAACCCGGTCAGTCGCTGCGACTGGGTGAGCATGTCGTGTTTGTTGAACAGGTCGATAGCGAGGCTACGGATCTCATACGCTAAGTCGCGGCTTGCCTCGTGGTCGACGCCGCGTGCCTTCGAACTCAATTGGATCGGCTTGGCGATCTTGTCCCAATTGCGAGCAACCGCGTTGAGCTTGTCAACGTAGGGCTTGACGGCGGCTTCTCCGGAGCCCGCCGATTCCCTCGCTGCCTTGATGAGTTTGTGGACGTTCTCCGCTTCCTTTTGCAGGATGCCTTGTGTCTCCACCTCGTAGCTGTCCACGAGGTCATCGACAAGCCCTGGAGCATGATCATCACCGCCCGACGTCACACTATCCACGGTTTCAGTCATCACTTGGATGAGCGTCATTGGCGGAAGTCTGTCGAGCGCATCCTTAATGGCGATACGGTAGTAGCGCTTACGCTCGGTCAATTCGGCTTCGATCTGGTCAAGCGCACGCACTTCCGGAAAGCCGGAGACGGCACGATCCTCATTGATGTCGCGCAGGACATCCTCTGGGCTCAGCTCTTCGGCAAGGTAGGCGGTCTCCATGATGAACCCGGACAAATCGTCCGCATCGTGCTCACCATCCACCGACTCAAATGCGGCGGCCAACAAGTTCAGATGTGCCAGCGTAGGCAGACCCGACTCTTCCCGAATCGCCATTGGGTTGTGAATCAGGCCGTCAACCAGTTGAGATGCCTTGCGAGGCGAGACACCGGGCAGCCAAGACATTTCCACGCTCAGGCGGTTGCGTGGATTGGTCAAATCAGAGCGCGCCTTCTGGCAAACCTCGTGATCCAGCTCCAACGACTTCTCTTCCGCAAGCTCGACGATGCGCTTGCGGTTGTCGCGGGTCGTCACGCCCAAGACCGAGAACGCCGACTGATGCAACGCGGTCGTGGCGAGGCGAGAAGCAGGCTTGCGCGGAATCGGCGGCGGCGCTGAGGCCGTTCGTGGCTGCTCGATTGGGTTGGGAGGTGGCGAAACGCTCTTGACGGTCAATGTGGTCTTGGCGATGTTGTCGGTCGCTTTGAGCGTGACACCGCCAAGATCGGCTTTCAATTCCACAAGAATGCTCGACTTGCCCTTCGGCATCGGGGCAATGCCAGATATCTGATAACGACCAAGTGGGTGGATAACCTTGGAAAGGTTACTGTCGCCACTACACAGTTGCAGCGTGATTTGCTCCTGATTGTCTGCACCAGTGGTAAAGGCTTTCGAGGCAGAACACGGGAGATTGCTCCCTTTGGCAAGAATCTCCGCGAACGAACTTCCCACGGTTTGAATTCCAAGCGCCTCGCGCAGGACTTTACCCTGCGTATAAACGTTTGCACCTGCCACGGCGACCGATGGGCCTTGTGGGGCGGCTCTGGGCGGCTGACCGGACGTCAATATTCGTTGATATTTGGGGTCGCGCGCGGCGTCTCGTGCCTTTGCCATCAGACTATCTGGCGCGGTGAGGCGGTGATTTGACCGAGCTTCGTTCGCAAAGTGGGCGAGCTGCCCCTGTGTCGAAAATTCATCCGACAAGATCAACGATCTCACCAGATGGGCTTCCGTTTCGGGCGACTTCCTGCACGACCCGCAGGACACGATTGGCGAGGCCTTCTGTGCGCCACATGAAAAGCAATATGCGATGGTCATTTCACTGCGCCTTAGGTCCTTGCCATACTATTCAAATAATCACGCCTTATACCAAGCGAAAACCTTCAGGAGCCTTTCCTGAGTTCCTTTTGTGATAGGGACACAGGTAAACCGTGCCAAGACTGACCCCTCCGCTGCTGATGCTGTACATGTCGATTGCTCCACTGGTAACGTCTTCCGCACCCGTGGACCCAATGCGCGAACTCTCAATGGAGCGCCCATCTTTCGTGCGAAGCCGAGAAAGGTATTCGTTGGAACCGGGAACGCCGCGAGTCGGAACGGGGTTCGTTTTGCAGAGCCCGTATGGCCCGTAGCCTTTTGGAATGTCGTCGGTGTCGACGCCATCTTTTCTGGATTCCACCTGATACTGAATAAGTGCCTTCAGCAATTCGGCAGCTTCCTGATCCTCTTTCTTCTTCTTTCCGAAAAAATCTAACAATCCCATTTCTTTACTCCTGGTATTGAGTCGCTCGGACTAGTTGACGGCCACGCATTGCGAACCAGAACGGCGAAAGCCTTGAGTGCATTCCCAGTCGTTGCCGAGATAAGTGAGCTTTCCATTCTGCGGAATCTGCACGACATGGCATTCACTCCCGTACTTGAAATAGCCACGACTGCACTCCCAATCGTTTCCGAGGTAGGTGAGCTTTCCGTTCTGTGGGATTGGCACGGTGCGGCACTCATTGCCGTACTTGAAATGACCACGACTGCACTCCCAATCGTTTCCGAGGTAGGTGAGTTTTCCGTTCTGCGGGATTTGCACGGCGCGGCATTCACTGCCGTATTTGAAGTAGCCACGGCTGCACTCCCAGTCATTGCCTAGATAGGTGAGTTTTCCGTTCTGCGGGATTTGCACGGCGCGGCATTCACTGCCGTATTTGAAGTAGCCACGATTGCACTCCCAATCGTTGCCGAGATAGTTCAAATGGGCATTTTGTGGAATGCCGCCGCTGGTTGGATTCGTTGATTCCTGACGCGACGGAGCACGTGCGGGAGGTGTGTACGTGGGCGGCACAACTGTGACTGAAGGCTTAGATACTTGTGCTTCTTGCCTCTCAACTTGACGGGTCGCTGTCAGGAGTTGAAGCAATGCAGCCGTGGCATTGCCATCAGTCACCAAGCCGTTATCACGCTGAAAGGCCAATATCGCCGAACGCGTACCTCGGCCCATCAAACCATCCGCGGCGCCAGCTTCGTACCCAAGTTCATTTAGCTTGCGCTGGATGGCTTGCATGGTTGCGTCTGGCGTCGGACGCGACGGCATTTGGAGCGATGGCGACCCAGAAGACGGACTGCGCGCGAATCTGTTCCTGCCCTCAGCCTGTAGCTGACCACGGTACGGCTCGATATCCCGCCGCGCGCTTTCCAATGCACCACTTCGATAGCGGAAGTTCCCGCAGCGACTGTTGTAGTCGGCCGCTATCGCGTTGAAGCGATCTACGTCAGAGTCGATGTAGTTATTGACGACAGCCTTCGCCGCATCCATGCGGATGTCTTCGGCCAGGCAGTACCGAATCTGCGCCGTCGAGAGGACGATGCTTTGTCCAACCGGCGGCTGAGATTCAGCCGGACGAGGAGGCTCTTGCGATTGAGCTGGCGGCGAGTAACTTGGCGTCACGGTCTGCGCGGGCGGCGAGTACGCTGGAGCTGGCGAAGTCGTGCTCTTGTCCGACTGGCCGATGAGCCAGAGCACTCCGATGACGGCGGCAATCCCCAACGCCCACTTGCCGCCGGACGACCCAGAGGAAGGCTGCGGAGGCTCCTGGTATGTTTGCTCTTGCCTTGGTTGCGGCTGAGCCGTCTGTGACGCCGGAGGCGGGGAAATCGAAGAAGCACCAGAATTGCTCGTGGGCTCCTTCTTTGCAGCAGGGGGTGGCGACGTGTCCACGTCGGATACGAGCGAAGAGAGGCCAGCGAAGCCTTTGCTCTTGTCTTTCTTGTTTTTGTCCTCCTCTACGGCCACGAATTCGTCTCCCTAAACGAACCCAATGCGTCTCTTGCTCTCGCCGCCTTCGCGTTCCCGCGCTGGCGACGAATGCATAGCGGACAGCAGGCTGGCCTGATCCAAGCGCTCCTTACCAGAACGCGCTGCCAGCCTGGCGCCTTCGCGCACCACGAAAGAAACGTCGGACAGCGGCCTGCCCGCCAGTACTTCTGCCAGCGGCTTGGCGTCTACATCCGATTCCTTCGGCAAGGAGGAGAGCAGCTTGTCCAGCAGTGCCTGCACCTCGACTTCACTGGCGAAGTCCACCTTGATGACGTGATCGAAACGTCCGCGGCGCTGAATAGCTGGGTCGATCATCTCGATGCGGTTCGTCATGGCGATGATCAGCACATCACTTTTCACTGCCTCCGGAATGCGGCGCAGGAACTCGGCCACTTCTTCCACGCGGTGATGGCCCGACCCCATTTCACGGTCTGCGAGGAACGCCTCCATTTCGTCTATCACGAGTACGGAGGGGGCGCTTTCCATCGCCTTGTCGAACACCTGGGCAACCTTCTTGCTGGTCTCGTGGATGTAGGGGCTGGCCACGCTGGAGGCATCGATCTGGAAGCTCGGCCAGCCGAGGAAGTCCACCAGCCGGTCGACCGCGAAGGTCTTGCCGCAGCCCGGAGGGCCATGCAGGATCACCGCCGAAGGGAATTCGATGCCCAGCGCCTTGTACCTGTCTCGGTTTTGAACAATGTCGACGATGTGTTCATTGAAAAATTCAGCCAGGTCCGGTCGTCCTGCAAGCTCGAACACTGCAGGCTTATCGGTTTTGCGAGCAGGAGTTGGCGCTTGGTCCTTTGAGCGCTCAGTCGGACTCGCTTCGGTATCTGCGGGAGCCTTACGTTGCTTGGCTGCAGGCACCACTTCGGCAACTTCAAATCCGGCGGCTTGGACAACGTCCTTCAAATGACCCGCGCCCATCCAACTCATCGTCTGACGTAGGCGCCTGAACGCCTTCGCTGGTACCGGCGCCCCTCCAGTGAGCCAGTAGCCCAACACAACGTCGTCGTCGGTCCGTGATGAGATGCTGTACGTGGGGAGAAGGCGGCTAATCTTCTCAACGTAGAGCGCATCCTGAAGCGGCGATTCACCATCGATATTCCGCGTGGCCTTGAAAGCCATTGCGAATGACAGCGCCTCGGCCTTGGTGTCCGGTGACTTTCCTTCGGTCACAGGGCACAAAACTTGGGTGGCACCACAGGAGACAGACCGCAGGCGACGATCGCCATAGTCGAAGGCTTCAAATTGCCCATCTTCGGCGATACCAGAGTCAACCCAACGCTTGGCAAGGTCATCCATTGCGACCAGTGCGCGGCCAGAACCTTGCGTTTCCAAGACTTGCCAACTCGCCCCCTCAAACAGCGCCACACGCGTCTTGGCACCGTCCGGCAGCTTGAAGCCAATTGGAAGCCACGAGTCAATCGCCATGACTTAGCTCCGCACGATGTTGGCGCCAGCCGTCATCTCATCGTCACCACCGGATCCGATGCGGATGGAATCCATTTGTGCCACGACGGCGCGCAGCTTGTCGATTTCGTTGGCCTTGAGAGCCTCGGCTCCAACGTTGGAAAGCTGGGCGTGCTCCCTTGCGTCTGGAAAGAGATACGAGTCCTTCGAGAGCCACTTGAAGCGGTCAATGACAAACCAGTCTTGCCGCCAAAGGATCATGAAGTTCTTGCTGCGCAGGTCGTCTAGGTGGGCCTCGAAGTCGCCAGTGTTGTTGTCGATGGTGCGCTGCGCCGTCTTCACCAAGTTGTCAAACGCGTTCGCCTCGGTTGGCCGGGCGTGCTCGCGAACCGAGCGGTCGAAGAAATCCAACGCCTTATCCAGCTCCATCTGTCGGATTTCCTTGAGGTGATCCTTCCGGGCAAGTGCGAGTAGCCGCTTGGCTTCCTGCACGTTATCCATGGCCTGTTTGGCGGTTTCAGGATCTGTCTCGCCAGACTTCATGGACTCAGCCTGCTCTAGCTTTTCTCGCGCTTGCTGGAGCCGCGGATCGTCGATCTTGGACTCCATTTCATCGAGCCGCTGCAGTGCATGTTCGGACTGTTCTTCTACCAGCTTCGATGCTTGCGTGTAGTCGATCTGTCCGTCCTGACGCGAGTAGAAGTTGCGCCCACTGTGGAAAGAGCCACCGATCGATGGGACCGAGACCTCCATCATGATGTTCCCGGAGTCCCCGACCTCGTACTCGCAGATCATCTCGGCGCCGGCGGCGATCACGCCATCATCAAAATCGGAGCCCTTAATCTCGAACATGCCAATGAACCTGTTGTCATTGATCGGGTCCGAAATTTCTCCCTCCCAGAGTTTGAACTTGATGGATCCGGCGCTACCAGCTCGCAGGGACTCCTGGGTCTTGAATGTCTTCCTGCCTTTCTTGGGCAGTTGATCGCCTTCGCGCACCAGGTGGTCCAGTACCAGACGACCACCGAGTTTGTCCCGAGCCTCGACGCCTACGGAGTGCGACGCAGGGATTGCGTCTATGCTGGCAGCCGTCCTGGCGATGACTATCTTGTCTTCCTTCAACGCGACTGGCCCGCCCTTGGAGTCGAAGACAAAGATCTTGAAGGTGTTCTCACCGGGCTTCGCCAGGCTCAACTCGACCGCCGCCCCATCCTTCAGAGCCAGGCGCCCGGATGACCAGCCAGTGTCTAAGCTATCGACTTGAAATTCGGTGCCGGCCGCGGCCTTGCCGCCCACCTTGGCCACGATCTTGGCCTTCGAGTCGGGCGTACGGGCTACGAAGTTGAACGAAAGATCAAGGGAGCCACCGGTGCTCAACGCTCCGCGTGCGCTCTTGCGCCCTCGGCTCTGTGACTTCCAGTCAATCGACTCCGCAAAGACAGCGGCACCCTCAGCAACCGCTGTCATTGGATTTACATCGGTTGAGGGGGCAATGCCGATCTCGAAGGCAACTTTGTCCCTGAGCGGCTTGTACTGCGTCGGTCCGCCAACGAAAACGACACGCTCAACATCGTGGGCGCTTAGGCCAACCTTCTCCAAGGTCTCCCGAGCAGACCTAATGGCTTCATCAAGTTTCGGAGCAACGAGTTCGTCGAGTTGCTTACGGCTGAACGGAATGTCGACATAAATCTCGGCACCAGACTGGTCAGTGACGCCAAGATCAGATTCAGTCAGGCTGATGACCGACTCTTCCTTTGATGAGAGTTCAATCTTGGCCTTCTCCGCCGCCCACAGACACATCCGCAACAGGGCCTTGTACTTGCTATTGGCCGTGAAATCGTCGGGCAGGTCGAATTGTGATATCAGCCACGGCTTGACGACGTTGTCGAGAATGGAGCGGTCAAAGTCCGTGCCGCCACACATCGCGACCCCGCCGTGAGCAAGGAGGCTGACCCGTCCGCTGATACTTTCGGCGATCGCAATGTCAAGGGTTCCTCCACCAAGGTCGAAGACGAGGAATACGCCGTCGCCTTTGCGCTGCTTCATGACACACATGACGGCGGCGACGGGTTCCTGCATGAGCGCGACGCTGCCAAGGCCCGCCATTTCAGCTGCAGCCAAGGTCGCGTCCTTCTGCATCTGATTGAACGCTGCAGGGACAGTGATCACGGTCCCCGTCGCTCCGCTGTTTCGAATCTCTTCGGGGAGATAGCCGAAGCACAGCTTCAGAATCTCCGAGGAGCACTCTTCAGGTGTCATGGTGACATTCACCGCGCCGAGCTTGACTGGCGTGCTCGTACCCATCATCCGCTTGAACTTCGTTGCCGCGTTGTCGGGGTTCTTTGCGGCACTGTCATACGCCCGCTTCCCCAAGTACTTGTTGCCACGCCTGTCGATGAAGATGGCGGACGGTGTTACGTCGTTTTGGTCGGGGCTCTTGTAGAGCCGGACAGTTTCTCCGTCGTAGGAACAGATAGCACTGTTGGTGGTGCCAAGGTCGATACCGATGTAGTTCATGCCGCCACCTTCCTAAGCATCACCGTGCCCTGCTTGCGCAGACCTTCCGCTCCCATGATGATGGGCTCGACCATCTGGTCGACCAGCAGGACGTCCTCAGGTCCAAAGTCACCGATGTTGATCGCCGATGCAGCCATACCAGGGTCGAATGGGTGCCCCTCGACGTTGACGATCTTCATGCCGCTCGCTTCGAGACTGTCCTCAAGCTTCTTCTGAAAGTAGCGAAGCTGATTCACATACCGGGAGCCTTCACCGGCGTCGAGTTTGCTGACCAGCCGGCCAAACAGGCGCGCGAAGCGCCAGCTTTCCACGGCCATGTCGATCAGTGAGCGCTCAAGTTGTTCGCGCTCGGTGCTTTGCTCTGTCGTCATTTAGGCTCCCTTAAATCTGCCGCTCCGTCAGCAGCCGCTGCGCTTTCAGACTGACTCTTGATCCATTGATCGATGTCCGCCTTCTTGAATCGCCAAGACCCGCCGACCTTGAATGCCGGCATCTTCTTGCCGGCAGCCAGTCGATAGATCGTTCTCTCCGTGACCTTGAGGTATTCGGACACCTCTTTGAGGGTCAGGATCGCCGTTCCGAGATGTTCATGTGGCATGGTCGCGGGAAAAATTGGCAACAATAGTGCATCTTATTGCAAGCCGTTCAGGTTGCCAACGCTAGCAGCGAGACATCTTCCTCGCTGCACGAGATGCAGCCGTTCGGCCCGAGATGGGGGTCGAGCTTGGGGACACTGATGGCTTCGGTCGGGGACGCCACTGGCTCACTTTTCTAGGCCCAGCAGCCCTTGCAACCGTTGCAGCCAGCACCCGAACGCAAGCAGCAACCCAAGCGCGAGAAGCTGCTCGCGCACCTGCCGCGCCGCAAGATCCACCACGCTGCAGGCCCCACGAGTCGAATGGGAAAGTGACCGATTCCCGCCAAATTGCCGACCCCTGGCGAGCAGCAGCTTCGCGCTCCGCCTCAGCTGCAGGCCAAACAGAAACGTCGCAGAGGGCAAACCTTCACTGCGCCTGCCGCCAGGAGGGACCGCTCGATGCCGCAGCGCCGTCGGCTATATCGGCGCCGTCGTCGTCACCACCTTCATGGTGGGCGGGAACAACGTAGGCGTGTGCGATTCGCCGGCCACCCATGCATCGATCATGTTCGCCCATTCCTGCAGCATGTGGCGCCGCTGTTCGCCATACTCGGCCTTGTTGTATATGCCGCGCGATGAACGTCCATCCTCATGCGCGAGGGTTTTTTCGATCCAGTCGCTGTTGAAGCCCAGTTCGTTCAGGATGGTGGAGCCGGTTCGACGCAGGTCATGCACAGTGAAGGACTTCAGCGGCAGGCCCGATTCCTTGGCTTTCGCGACCACGACCTGGGTCACCCGGTTGAGGGTCGCCTTGGACATGCAGCGATCGGCGTCGTAGCGCGAAGGCAGCAGGAAGCGTGAGCCACCGGCACAGGTACGCAGTGCCACCATGATGTCCAGCGCCTGCTGAGACAGGTAGACGTTGTGGGGCTTGCCCGCCTTCATGCGGCTCTTCGGGATCGTCCAGACGGCGTTCTCGAAGTCGATCTCGTTCCAGCTGGCCTCGATGAGCTCACTCTTGCGTACCAGTGTGAGCAGGATCAGACGCAGCGCTAGGCGAATGGTCGGCAGGGTCGCAGTGGCGTCGAGCACGCGGTGCATGACGCGAATTTCGGACGGCGATAGCGCTCGGTCCTTGGGCACGAAGGTCGCAATCGAAGAGGGACCGACTTCGTCCGCGGGGTTCGGCGCCTTGTCGCCATGCAGGGCGGCGAAGCTGAACACTTGCTTGACGATGTCACGCACGTGCACGGCGGTGGCGGGTGCGCCGCGGTCCTTGACCTTTGCGCACAGGTTACGCAGGTCTTCGGGGCCGATGTCCGCCAACAACCGACTGCGGAACGCCGGCATGATGTCCCGGTCGATGATGCTCTTGCGCATCGACTTCGTGCTGTCCGCCATTCTGGCTTCTTCGAGCCAGCGACTGGTGAACTGCGCGAAGGTCTTGGCCTCGGACATACGGCGCTTCTCGCGCTGCTTTTCCTGGCTGGGGGACTGACCTTCAGCGATCGCGCGCCGCGCTTCCATGCAGCGCTCTCTCGCCATCAGCAGCGAGATGCCATCCTTGGCGCCGTAGCGGCCCACCGTGAGCGTCTCGCGCCGGCCGTTGAGCCGGTAGTCCAGCCGGAACGAGATCGTGCCCTTAGGCGAGACGGTCACGTACATCCCGTCGCGGTCAGCAATCTTGTAGGTCGTGGCCTCTGGTTTGAGACCTCTCAACGTCCCATCTGACAGCATCGTCGCACCTCCGATCGTGCGAATTTTACCGTCAACCAAAAAGCTACGCTATAAATAATATAAGTGATTGTTTTTATTGAAATTTAGTCACTTATTTTTACCGTCAAAGATCGTTTCAGGCTGACGATAAAAATTTTTCGTCGTGCAGACCTCGATTTTTTACCGTCAGATTTACCGTCAGACTGGAGCGCATCCCTCCGATAGATATCGATAGATCTCCACAGACATAATCTATACGGGACAATCACTTAGCATCTATTTTCGATAGACCTCGATAGTCCTCGAAAGACTCCAAATCACTCCCACTCGATCGTCGCCGGCGGCTTCCCCGAAATATCGTACACCACCCGATTGATGCCGCGCACCTCGTTGATGATGCGGTTCGACACCCTTCCTAACAATTCATGCGGCAGATGTGCCCAATCCGCCGTCATGAAATCCTGGGTCTGCACCGCGCGCAAGGCCACTACGTATTCGTAGGTGCGGCCGTCGCCCATCACGCCCACCGATTTCACCGGCAGGAACACCGTGAAGGCCTGGGAGGTGAGGTCATACCAGCTCTTGCCCGAAGCGTCTTTAGTCGCGCGCAGCTCCTCGATGAAAATGGCATCGGCGCGGCGCAGCAGGTCGGCATATTCGGCCTTGACCTCGCCCAGGATACGCACCCCCAGCCCCGGCCCGGGGAATGGGTGGCGATACACCATCTCCGGCGGCAGGCCGAGCGCAATGCCGAGCTTCCTGACCTCGTCCTTGAACAGTTCGCGCAAGGGCTCGAGGAGCTTCAGGTGCAGAGTATCGGGCAGGCCTCCCACGTTGTGGTGGCTCTTGATGGTGGTGGCTTTCTTGGTCTTGGCGCCGGCCGACTCGATCACATCGGGGTAGATGGTGCCCTGCGCCAACCACTTTGCATTGGCTATCTTCGCGGATTCGCGCTGAAACACGTGGACGAATTCGCGGCCGATGATCTTGCGCTTGGCCTCGGGGTCGGTCACGCCTGCCAGTTGCCCCATGAATTCGACGCTCGCGTCCACATGAATGATCTTCACCCCCATGTTGCGCGCGAAGGTCTGCATCACCTGCGCACCTTCGTTCAGGCGCAACAGCCCGTGATCGACGAACACGCAGGTGAGCTTGGCGCCGATCGCCTTGTGGATCAGGGCGGCGGCCACGCTGGAGTCCACCCCGCCTGAAAGCCCCAGGATCACTTCCTCGTCGCCCACCTGGGCGCGGATTTTCGCCACCGCTTCGCCCACGTAATCAGGCATGTTCCAGTCCGGTAACGCGCCGCAGATGTCGATCACGAAGCGCGTCAGGATATCGGCACCGCGCGGCGTGTGGGTCACTTCCGGATGAAACTGCACGCCGTAGAAGCGGCGCGCCTCGTCGGCCATGCCGGCGATCGGGCAGCTCTCGGTGGAGGCCATCAGCTTGAAGCCCGACGGCATCGCGGTCACCTTGTCGCCATGGCTCATCCACACCCGCAACATGCCGTGATCCTCGGGCGTGGTGAAGTCGGCAATGTCCTTGAGCAGCCGTGCGTGGCCGCGCGCGCGCACCTCCGCATAGCCGAATTCGCGCTTGGCGCCCGCCTCCACCCGGCCGCCTAACTGCTGTGCCATGGTCTGCATGCCGTAGCAGATGCCCAGCACCGGCACGCCGATGTCGAACACCGCGGCCGGCGCGCGATCGGTGGCCTCTTCATAAGCCGACATGTGGCTGCCGCCCAGAATGATGCCCTTGGCGCCGAAGTTGTGCACGAATTCATCTGACACATCACACGGGTGAACTTCCGAGTACACACCGGCATCGCGCACCCGGCGGGCGATGAGTTGCGTGACTTGTGAACCGAAATCGAGAATCAGGATCTTGTTGTGCATGTGGCTTCAAAAAAACCAAGAAAAAAGCACGGCAGCGCCGTGCTTGTTGAAGCTTCAATCGACGTGGTAATTCGGCGGTTCCTTGACCATGGAAACGTCGTGCACGTGCGACTCGCGCATGCCGGCCGAGGTGATCTCCACAAACTGCGGCTGGCTGCGCATCTGGTCGATGGTGGCGCAGCCGCAATAGCCCATCGAGGAGCGCACGCCCCCCACCAGCTGGTAGATGATCGACAGTACGCTACCCTTGTAGGGCACGCGCCCTTCGATGCCTTCGGGCACCAGCTTGTCGGCGTTGTTCTCGGGGTCCTGGAAATAGCGATCGGCGGCGCCTTCCTTCATCGCCGCCACCGAACCCATGCCGCGATACAGCTTGTAGGAACGCCCCTGGTAGAGAATGGTCTCGCCCGGCGCCTCCTCGGTACCGGCGAACACCGAGCCCATCATCACACAGTGCGCGCCGGCGGCCAGGGCCTTGGAAATATCGCCCGAATAGCGAATGCCGCCGTCGGCGATGATCGGCACGTCCGTATCCTTGAGTGCCTCGAACACGTTGGAAATGGCCGTGATCTGCGGCACGCCCACACCGGAGACTATGCGCGTGGTGCAGATCGAGCCCGGACCGATCCCCACTTTCACAGCATCTGCACCATGATCGACCAGGGCTTTCGCAGCCGCGGTGGTGGCGATGTTGCCGCCGACTACTTCAACCTGCGGAAAACTGCGCTTGACCCAGCGTACCCGGTCGAGCACGCCCTGGGCGTGGCCGTGCGCGGTATCGACGATGATCACGTCCACCCCGGCTGCCACCAGCAGCTCGACCCGGGTCTCGGTGCCTTCGCCGACACCCACAGCGGCACCGACGCGCAACTTGCCCTGTTCGTCCTTGCAGGCATGCGGATTCTCGGTTGACTTGAGAATATCCTTGACCGTGATCAGGCCGCGCAACTGAAAAGCACTGTTGACCAGCAGGATGCGCTCAAGCCGATGTTTGTGCAGCAGCGCCTTGGCCTCCTCCGGCGTGGCGCCTTCCTGCAGATAAATCAGGCGCTCGCGCGGCGTCATGATGGCGGCCACCGGCTGGTCGAGATTGGTCTCGAAGCGATAGTCGCGGTTGGTGACCATGCCAACGACGGTACCGCGGTCAACCACCGGAAAACCGGAAACTTTGTGCTGGTGTGTCAGCGCAAGCAGCTCGCGAACCGTTATAGCAGGTGACACCGTCATCGGATCGCGCAAAATGCCGGACTCGAAGCGTTTGACCTTGGCAACCTCGGCCGCCTGCAGTTTGGGCGTGAGGTTCTTGTGAACAATGCCGATGCCACCTTCCTGCGCGATCGCAATCGCCAGGCGCGCCTCGGTTACCGTATCCATGGCTGCGGATACCAGCGGAATGTTGAGCCGGATCTTGCGGGTGAGAAGGGTGGTCAGGCTGGTATCACGCGGCAAAATGGCCGAATGTGCAGGTACCAGCAGGACATCGTCGAAAGTAAGTGCTTTGCCGATCAGCCGCATCGGGTGATTCCTTGGGAGTCACAAAGCGCGATTGTACGTGACAGCGGCAGGCGGCGCTATTATGCCACTGACATAGAGGCCGATTGACGCCTTGAGAAAAAGCGGCTAAGGTCTTGTAATAGAAAACGTTTTTTGGGGAGTTCAGGAATGCATCGCGCAATGTTTTTGGTTTTCGGGCTGCTGGCATCGAGCCTCATGCTGCCAGGCATCGCCTCGGCCCAGCTCTATCAGTGGCGCGACACCAACGGCCGCGTGGTGTTTTCCGATACGCCGCCGCCGCCAGGCATTCCGCCGGGCAACATCATCAAGTCGCCCAAGGCCCGCAGTGCGCCAGCGCCAGCCGCCGCACCTGCCGCCGCACCTGCCGCCAGTGGCGCGACACCAGCCGCAGCCGGCACGACACCTGCGGCGGGAACAGCGTCCGCACCCGGGGCTTCGGCTACCGCGAAAGCCGGCGCACAGAAATCTGTCGCCGAGCGCGAAGCCGACTTCAAGAAGCGTCAGGCCGAAGCTGCCGAAAAGAGCCAAAAGGATAGCGAAACCGCGGCCAACGATAGCCGCCGCGAAGACCAGTGCCGCGGCCTGCGCCAGAGCCTGGCCGCGCTGGAAGGCGGGCAACGCATTCGGCGCTTCAACGACAAGGGCGAACCCTATTTTGTCGAGGATGCCGAGCGTGCCAAGGACACCGAACGAGTGCGCCGGGACATAGCCGCCGCCAAATGCTCTTGAGCATGCCGCGCACGCTCGGGCGCAGCGGGCGTTGCATCATTTGCGTTCGGCTGCGCGCTTCTTGGCCACCCGACGCTGACGTGCGATGTTCGGATCGGCCGTGAGCGGTCGATAAACCTCGACCCTGTCGCCATTGCACAGCAGAGTGCCCGCGGCTTTCTGCTTGCCCCACACGCCCAGGCTATGGGCCGCCGGGTCAAACTCCGGTACAAGTCTGGCCAAGCCACTGGCGGCCACCGCATCGGCCAAAGTGCTGCCGGCAGGCACCTCGACCTCGAGCACATGCTCTCGACCCGAAGCGAGATAAACCACGCTGGCCCTGCGCACTTCAGCCATACAGCACGTCGGCACGCCGGGCGAAAGCGTCGATGAACGAGTTGGCGATAACGTCGAACACCGGCGCTACCAAGCGGCCCAGCATCGAACTGGCGAATTCGTAGTCAAGGTCGAATTCGACCTTGCAGGCATCGCTGTCGAGCACGCTGAAGCGCCATGCGCCCTTGAATTCGGCGAACGGACCGTCGGCGAACTGCAGCGCGATCAAGCGCGGCTCGTCAATCGTGTTCAGCGTGGTGAAGCTGGAACGCACGCCGCGATAGTCGATATCGATGGTCGCACGCATCCTGCCGTCGGCTTCCGCGGCCTGGCGCGCACCGCCACACCAGGGCATGAACTGCGGATAGTGCTCAACCGTCGCCACCAAGCCGAACATGCGCGTGGCGCTATACGATACGAGAACGGATTTGCGGATCTGGGGCACGGTGGCAGGTTGGCGTGCGGCTTGTGAAGCCACGTGTTCTGCGGTTGTTACAATCGCCATTTTAGCGGAGCCGCAAGCGCGCCCGGCACCATGAGCATCGCACAGAACAAAAAGGCGACCTTCGATTACTTCATCGAGGAGCGCTTCGAGGCCGGGCTGGTGCTCGAAGGCTGGGAAGTCAAGGCGATTCGCGCCGGCCGTGCCGAAATCAAGGAAGGCTATGTCATCGTGCGCGATGGCGCCCTCTATCTGATCGGTGCGCACATCAGCCCTTTGCCCGAGGCCTCGACCCACATCAAGCCCGACGCGCTACGCACTCGCAAGCTGCTGCTCAGGATGGAAGAAATCAAGCGCCTGATCGGCAAGGTCGAGCAACGCGGGTTCACACTGGTGCCGCTGGACCTGCACTACAAGGGCGGGCGCATCAAGCTGGCCTTCGGTCTGGGGCGCGGCAAGCAAAAAGCCGACAAGCGCGATACCGAGAAAAAGCGCGAATGGACGCGCGAGAAACAGCGCCTGATGAAAAGCGCCAATCGATAGCTGGCGCGCTGGTCAAATACCAGGCATGTGTCGCTTGCGCCGCACCAGCCGCCGCGTGCAACCAAGGCGATGTCCTGGCGCGCCAGTTCCGGTCGGCGCGCCGCCAGCTTGTCGACAAGGCCCTTGGGAAACTGGTAGGTGCGAATGAAATCCACGCGGCGGTACTACGTGACTACCCGCCAGCTCAGTACTGCCGCCAGCAACAAGACGAGCGCGGCAACGGCGAGGCCGACCGTCACGCCCCTATCCTTTCTTGACCTCGCTCTGCTTGACCACCGCCATCGCGGTGGCGATCAGACCCGACAGATCGGCCAGGTTGGCCGGCAGGATCAGGGTGTTGGTGGTGCGCGCCAGCCCGCTGAAGGCGCCTACATACTGCTCGGCCACCTTCAGGTTGACTGCCGCCTCGCCGCCCGGCGACTGGATCGCCGCGGCGGTCTTGCGAATCGCCTCGGCGCTGGCTTCGGCGATCGACAGGATCGCGGCCGCCTGGCCCTGTGCGCGGTTGATCGCCGCCTGCTTGTCGCCTTCGGACTTCTGGATCGCCGCCTCGCGTTCGCCGGTGGCGATATTGATCTGCTCCTGCTTGCGCCCTTCGGACGCGGCGATCAGGGCGCGCTTTTCGCGCTCGGCGGTGATTTGCGCCTGCATCGCATGCAAAATCTCCTTGGGCGGCGTCAAATCCTTGATCTCGTAGCGCAACACCTTGACGCCCCAGTTGAGCGCTGCCAGGTCGAGCGCGGATATCACGCTGTGATTGATGTTTTCGCGCCCCTCGAAGGTCTTGTCGAGCTCAAGCTTGCCGATCACCGAGCGCAATGCGGTCTGCGCCAGCTGGCTGATCGCCGCCACATAGTTGGACGAACCGTAGGAGGCGGCAACCGGATCGGTCACCTGGAAGTACAACACGCCGTCGACCTGCAATTGGGTGTTGTCGCGCGTGATGCAGATCTGGCTCGGTATATCCAGCGGTATCTCCTTCAACGAATGCTTGTAGGCAACGCGATCGATGAAAGGCATCACAAATGCCAGCCCCGGTTCGAGCGTGCGGTCGTACTTGCCCAGCCGCTCCACCACATAGGCGTTCTGCTGCGGCACCTGGTAGACCGACTTGACCACAAACACGACTGCGGCGATCAACAGGAAAATCCCTACGGACGCGAATTCCATGATGTTCTTGCCTCTCCTGTTGGGGAATCAGTGCTGGGCAACCAGGATCAGCGTGTTGCCACGAGTTTCCTTGATCACCAGTCGCGCGCCACCTGCGCCTTCGAGCGTGGCATCCCACTGCGTGCCGCGATAGTTGACGCGCAGGCTGCCATCGGGCCGCTCTTCGATGACTTCCACCACCTGCCCGATATCGAAGGCCAGGGACTTGGCATGCGCGCCACGCCGCCCGCCGCCGATCTTGAGCCAGCGCATCACGCCGATGCCGGCCACGCTGACCACCGCAGCGGTGGCCAGCTGTGCGGCAAAGCCGGCGCCGGCCAATGCCAGTACACCGGCGGCGGCGGCACCCGCACCAATGATCAGCAGGTACAGCGTGCCGCTCATCAGCTCGGCCACCACCAGCACGAAAGCGCCGATGAACCAGATCACATACGCCTGCATCATCATTTGCCCTTTCGCACCTGTGCGCATTGCAAGGAGAAGGATTCTACGTGTTTCGCATGGCGGAATCGGCGCCGCGGTTTGCGTGCGCGCAAGCAATTCGCGGGACAATCCGTGCTGCGAATGAAAAACTCGATCGAACTAGTAGTCGCCGTTCCTGCCGGCTTGGCGCCCGAGGCCATCGACCAGCAGGCGACGCTGCGCCGGGCGTATGCCCGCGGCCCGGTGCATATCGCACAAGGCGATGCAGATGCCTATTGGTTCGACTATTTCAGCGTCAGGCGGCGCGGTGATTGGCCGGTCGCACGGCTGCGGGCGGCCACACCCGCCGCCTACACCATTTGCGCCGACCCGGTGTATCTGGGCGTCAGCGGCGACGCCGTCACGCTCGATGCGCGCGCCGCCGGTGATTTGACGCCAGACGACGCTCGCACCCTGATGGCCATCCTCAACCGGCATTTCGCCGTCGATGGCCTGCGCGTAACCGAGGTGAGCGCGCAGGAATGGCTGCTGGAAGGTGCGGTCGCGATCGATGCCACTACGACACCGCCGGCGCGGGCACATGGCTTCTCGATCGAGAATTTTCTGCCGCAGGGACCACAGGCGCGGCTGCTCAAGCGCATCGGCAACGAAGCGCAGATGCTGCTGCACGACACGCCGGTCAATCTGGCACGGCAGGCGCGTGGGCAGGCACCGATCAACGCTGTGTGGCTGTGGGGTGCGAGCGCGCAGGCTATGCAATCAAACGAAAGCATGGTCACGCCTGCAAACGGCGACGCGACTACCAGCGTCAAAGGCAACAGTCGGACGCCACGATCCTTGACCCTGTATTCCAGCGCCGCGCATGTGCGCGCACTGGCGCGTGCCGCGGGTGCTACGGCAATGGCCCTGCCCGAATCGGCGCAGCTACTCGAAAACCGGGCCTCTGCCGGAGCGCTGGCTTTCGATCTGGATGCACGCTTGTTCGATGCGCAATCCTTCCTGCCCTGGCTCGAAGCGCATTGGATCGAGCCCCTGCGGCAGCGCGCGATCTTGCAGCGCGGCGCGTGCCGACTTACGCTGCTACTGGGCACCACCCGTGCCGGCGTCGACCTGTTCAGGCCGGACCCCTGGCGCCTGCTGCGTCGCGGCGGCCTGGCGCGGCGCCTGCAGCGGGCCGGCGCAGCGGCGCCCGCGCGCTGAAGCCCAAGAAACCGCTGAACAAGTCCCTGGAATTCGGATCCGCGAACGAAGAGTCGTTTCGATTCAACGCCTTGCAAGAGCGACTTTCTCGAACTACGGGCTGGTTCAGTGTTTCCCCAAGTGTTTCCCTAAGTGTTTCCCTAAGTGTTTCCCTAAGTGTTTCCCTAAGTGTTTCCCTAAGTGTTTCCCTAAGTGTTTCCCTAAGCCTAAGCCGCAGTTTCGACCAGTAGAATCCTTGCATGTCCGACACTCCGGCGCGTATCGTCGCGCGCCCCTATTCCGAGCGCGCAAGCCTGATGCTGGCACAACAGGGAGTGCATCCCGTGCTGGCACGCATCTACGCGGCGCGCGGTATCGCCAGCCGCCCGGATCTCGACTTGTCGCTCGCCGGCCTGATCGACCCGGCCCGGCTGATGAACAGCGCGCGCGCCGCCGAACTGCTGGCCGACTCGATCGCCGCCGGCGCATCGATGCTGATCGTAGCCGATTACGACTGCGACGGCGCCACCGCTTGCGCGGTGGGCATTCAGGGCTTGCGTGCGCTGATCCGGTCAAGCGGCTCCGATGCGCGCATCGACTACCTGGTGCCGGACCGCTTCAAGCTGGGTTACGGCCTCACGCCCGAGGTGGTGGCGCTGGCCGCAACCCACCCGCGGCTGGGCAAGCCCGCCCTCATCATCACGGTCGACAACGGCATCGCCAGCATGGAAGGTGTGGCGGCGGCAAACGCGCGCGGCATGGCCGTCCTCATCACCGACCATCATTTGCCGGGGCCGGAGCTGCCCGCGGCGGCATGCATCGTCAACCCGAATCAGCCTGGTTGCGACTTCCCCAGCAAGAGCCTGGCCGGGGTTGGCGTCATGTTCTATGTGCTTCTGGCGCTGCGCGCGGAACTGCGCAAGCGCCAGGCCTTCACCGGCCCCGAACCCAATCTTGGCAGCCTGCTCGATCTGGTCGCGCTTGGCACCGTGGCCGACGTGGTGCGCCTCGATCACAACAATCGCATTCTGGTGGCCCAGGGTTTGAAACGGGTACGCGCAGGGCGTGCCAGCCCCGGTGTTGGCGCCCTTCTCACCATCGCCGGACGCGGTACGGCGCGCGCCAGCGCATTCGATTTCGGCTTCGCCGCCGGCCCGCGCCTGAACGCGGCCGGGCGCCTGGACGACATGTCGCAGGGCATCGAGTGCCTCTTGGCCGCCGATGCGCCGCGCGCCCTGGCCTTGGCCCAACGCCTCGACGCACTCAACGGCGAGCGGCGCGAGATCGAGGCGCGCATGCGCGACCAGGCGCTGGCCACACTCGATCTGGCCGACCCGGGCGGCCGCTTTTCGCTATGCCTGTTCGACCGCAGCTGGCATCAGGGCGTGGTGGGGATTGTCGCCTCGCGCCTCAAGGACCTGTATCACCGCCCGGCAATCGTGTTCGCACCGGGGGAAAACGGCGAATTGAAGGGTTCCGGCCGTTCGATCGCTGCCTTGCACCTGCGCGATTGCCTCGATCTGGTGAGCAAGGCGCAGCCCGGGCTGCTCAGGCGCTTCGGCGGCCACGCCATGGCCGCCGGCCTCACCATCGCGGCCAATGATCTCGAGCGCTTCAGCGGCGCCTTCGAGGACGCCGCCGCGAGAATGCTGGTTCCGGCCGACCTGTCGTCACAGATCATGACCGATGGCGCGCTCGAACCGGCCTACCTGAATCTCAACTTCGTGCGCGCGCTCGACGCCGAGGTTTGGGGCCAGGGTTTTCCGGCACCGACTTTCGCTGACAGCTTCCGCGTGACAGGCCAGCGCCTGATCAAGGAGCGCCACCTCAAACTCACCCTGGCCCGGGAAGGGCGCAGCGTCGAGGCGATCCAGTTCAACGCGACCGCACGCCTGCCCGACACGGCGCGCGTTGCGTTCCGACTGGGCGTGGATGAATTCAACGGGCAGTCGCGGCCTGGAATCTACGTCGAAGCCTGGGAACCTGTCTCCGAGCAGGTATAATCGAAGGCTTTACCGCATCGTCACAAAGTCAACAATCATGGAAGCCGAATTCGTCAACACCCTTCAAGCCAAGCTCGCCGACCTCGCGGCCCGCAGCCAAGACTTGCGGAGGTATCTTTGACTTCGACGCCAAATTCGCTCGCCTGACCGAGGTCAACGCCGCTCTCGAAGACCCCACCCTGTGGAATGACGCCAGGCGCGCGCAGGAACTGGGGCGCGAGAAAAAGGCACTCGACGCCACCGTTGGCAGCTTGAACCGCATCGGTCAGGGCCTCGTCGATGCTGCCGAATTGTTCGCCCTCGGGCGTGACGACGATGACGAAGCCACGGTCAAATCGGTGGCCGAGGATGTAGCCGGAATTGAAGCTGCGGTCGCCGACCTTGAATTCCGCCGCATGTTCGACAATCCGGCCGACCCCAACAATTGCTTCGTCGACATCCAGGCCGGCGCCGGCGGTACCGAGGCGCAGGACTGGGCCTCGATGCTGTTGCGCCAGTATCTTCGCTATTGCGAGCGCAAGGGTTTCAAACCGGAGATCCTCGAAGAGTCGGCCGGCGAGGTGGCCGGCCTCAAGTCGGCGTCGATCAAGGTCACAGGCGACTACGCCTACGGCATGTTGCGCACTGAAACCGGGGTGCATCGGCTGGTGCGCAAGTCGCCGTTCGATTCCGCCGGCGGACGCCACACTTCCTTTGCCAGCGTGTTCGTCTATCCTGAAGTAGACGATTCGATCGAAGTTGACATCAACCCCGCGGACTTGCGGGTCGATACCTTTCGAGCGTCAGGCGCCGGTGGTCAGCACATCAACAAGACCGACTCGGCGGTGCGCATCACGCACATCCCGACCAACATCGTGGTGCAGTGCCAGAGCGATCGCTCACAGCACCGCAACCGGGCCGAGGCGATGGCGCAGCTCAAGTCACGCCTGTACGAACTGGAAATCCGCAAACGCCAGGCCGAGCAGGACAACCTGGAGGCCTCCAAGACCGATGTGGGTTGGGGTCACCAGATCCGTTCCTACGTGCTGGACCAGTCGCGCATCAAGGATCTGCGCACCAACGTCGAGATCAGCAACACCAAGTCGGTGCTCGACGGCGATCTTGACGAGTTCATCAGCGCTTCATTGAAACACCGTGTTTGAGCTGATTCGAAGTAGCGCTGTTGCGGCGGCAATTGGTCTGCCGGACGTACGCCCGAGGCAGCGTAACCAGGTCCGTATCCATGTCTGAATCCGTCACGCCCGACACGCCCGCCATCGACGAGAACCAGATTGTCGCCGAGCGCCGCGCCAAGTTGGCCGAGATCCGCAAGCGCGGCAAGCCGGCTTTTCCCAACGACTTCGTGCGCACCGACCATGCCGGCCAGCTTCACCTGGCCCACGCTGCGGCGGACCGTGAGGCGCTGGCGGCAAGCAATATTGAAGTCGCCGTTGCCGGGCGCATGATGTTGAAGCGCGTGATGGGCAAGGCCTCGTTCGCCACCCTGCAGGACGGCAGCGGCCAGATTCAGCTGTTCATCAATGACCAGGGCATCGGGCCGCAGGCGCATGCCGACTTCAAGCACTGGGACTTGGGCGACATCGTCGGCGCGCGCGGCGTGCTGTTTCGCACGCAAAAAGGCGAACTGTCGGTCAATCTGCGCGAGCTGCGCCTGTTGACCAAGGCGCTGCGCCCGCTGCCGGAAAAATTCCACGGCCTCACCGATACGGAAGCGCGCTATCGACAGCGCTACCTCGATCTGATCACCAACGATGCGTCGCGCAAGACTTTCATCGTTCGTTCGCAAGTGGTGACCGCGATCCGCGCCTTCATGGTGGGCCGGCAATACCTCGAAGTCGAGACGCCGATGATGCACCCGATACCGGGCGGCGCCGCGGCCAAGCCCTTCAAGACCCATCACAACGCGCTCGACATGGAGCTGTTCCTGCGCATCGCGCCGGAGCTCTACCTCAAGCGCCTGGTGGTGGGCGGCTTCGAGCGGGTGTTCGAGATCAATCGAAACTTCCGCAATGAAGGCATCTCGACGCGCCACAATCCGGAATTCACGATGATGGAGTTTTACGAGGCCTATCGCGACTATCGCTACCTGATGGACCTGACCGAGGAAATGTTCAGGAGCTTAGCGACCACCGTGCTGGGCACGACCTGCTTTGGCTACCAGGGCCGCAATATCGATTTCGGCGCACCCTTCGAGCGCCTCACCATCACCCAGGCGATCCGCAAATACGCACCCGACTACAGCGACGCGCAATTGCACGATGGCGAATTCCTCGCCACCTGGCTCGAAAAGCGCGGCGCGGCACCGCGCGGAAAGCCGGGGCTGGGCGCCCTCCAGCTGGCGTTTTTCGAGGAAACCGCCGAAGCGCAGTTGTGGAATCCGACTTTCATCATCGACTATCCCGCAGAAGTGTCACCCCTGGCGCGGCGCAACGACGTCAATCCGCAATCCACTGACCGCTTCGAGCTGTTCATCGCCGGGCGCGAAATCGCCAACGGCTTTTCCGAACTGAACGACCCGGAAGACCAGGAGGCGCGCTTCGATGCGCAGGTGGCAGCCATGGAAGCCGGCGACGAGGAAGCCATGTTCAAGGACCGCGACTACATCCGCGCCCTCGAGCATGGCCTGCCGCCGACGGCCGGTGAAGGCATCGGCATCGACCGCCTGGTGATGCTGTTGGCCGATGCGCCCTCGATCCGCGACGTCATCCTGTTCCCGCAGTTGCGGCGCGAAGACTAAAGGCGCCGCCGGTCATGTCAAGCGCCGCAGCCCCGGTGATCGAAGTCACCGACCTGGTCTACGAGTACCCCGGCTTTCGTGCGCTCGACCAAGTCGGATTTCGCATCGACGCCGGCTCGATCACCGCGCTGGTGGGGCCCAACGGCGCTGGCAAGACCACGCTCCTGCGCTGCATCTCGGCGCTGGAAATTCCGATGGCCGGGCGCATCAACTTGGCCGGCATCGATGTGGCCGAGGCCCCGCGCGAATGCCACCGCCGCATCGGCCACCTCTCGGATTTCTTCGGCCTGTACGACGAGCTCACGGTACGCCAATGCCTGACCCACGCTGCTCGCGCCCATGGCATCGCCCCTGGCGCAACCGCCGCGGCGGTGCAACAGGCTGCACACGGCACCGGCATCACCGACAAGCTGGAATCGCTGCCCAAGAACCTGTCGCGCGGGCAACGTCAGCGCGTGGCCATCGCCCAGGCCATCATTCACAAGCCCGACGTTCTGCTGCTGGACGAACCGGCGTCCGGCCTCGACCCGGAAGCACGCCACGCGCTGTCACAGCTGTTTCTCAAGCTGCGCGACGACGGCATGACGCTGATGGTGTCATCCCACATCCTGGCCGAGCTTGAAGACTATTCGACCCACATGCTGGTGCTGCGCAGCGGGCGCGTGGTCGAGCATCGCGCCATCGGTCAGGCGCACGCAAGCAATGCGCAAGTCATGCTGCTGCGTTTTTCACGCGCGGTCGAACCTGCCGCACTGGCAGCCGCGGCGCCCGCGCTGACGATCCTGAGTCACGATGGTGTGATCGCGAAATTCAGCTTGGCAAACGATGACCACGCGCGTGCACAACTGCTGGCAAGCCTGCTTGCCGCCGGCTTGCCGGTTTGCGAATTCGCAGTCGAACGGCAGAATATGCAGGATGCCTATCTGGCGACTCTCAAGGAGCAGGCATGAGCATCCTTGAAAACCCCGAGCTGCGCCGCCTGGCCTGGCTGGAAATGACGCCGGTACGACTGGTGGTGATGCCGGTAGTATTGGGCCTGTTGCTGCTGCTGGGTGTACTGAACAATGTAGCAGCCTCGCTCATGGCAAGTGGGGCGCTGTCGGTCTACCTGTTGCTCACGCACTTCTGGGGCCTGCGCCAGGCGGCCGAATCGGTCGCCGAGGAGTTTCGCGCGCGCACCTGGGATCTGCAGCGCATGTCGGTGTTGAGCCCGCGCGATCTGGCTCTGGGCAAACTCATCGGTGCAAACCTGTTCACCTGGTATGGCGGCCTCATGTGCCTGATCGTGTTTGCGTTTTTCGCCAGCCGCGAAATGTCCACCGTGCACGTGGTCTCGGTGCTGCTGTTCGTGCTGGGCAGTGCCATTCTGATGCAGGGCGCGGCACTGTTTCTCACGCTGCTTTCGCCCGGAGTGCGCTCGTTGCGCACCCCTTATCTGCTGATACTTGGCGTGTTCGCCATTCCGACCGCCGGCGCGGTGTTTTCGATGCTCACGGAGGACAATGCCCACGCCCTGACCTGGTATGGCTGGTCCTGGCCACTGCTGCAGTTCGCCGTGATATCCGTGTGGCTTTATGCGTTATGGGCCGTGCTCGGCGTGATTCGTCTGATGGCCGGCCAATTGCAGGTACGCACTACGCCGGCGGTGTTTTGCGCGTTCCTGCTGTTTGTTACGCTCTATGCCAGCGGGTTCGTGATCGGGCGCGACATACCGCGTCTCTCCGCTTTTGTTTTTATGCTGCTGACCGGGGCCCTGGTTTTCGCCAGTGGCGGCTATCTCGCCGCCTGGTTCGAAAGCCGTGACGCGCTGCGCTACAAGCGCATCGGCTTGGCCTATCGCGCCGCTCGCATGCAGCGGGTGCTTGAGGAATTGCCATCCTGGAGCGCTACGCTGGCGATTGCCGCAGTATTTGCGCTTCTGCTGGTGCCGGGCCTGACAGCGGTGAGCGCGCGACCGGTGGGCGCCCTCTATGCATGGTTCGACGAAACCAGCCGTTTCGGCCCCCTGACCCCGTTGGCCATTGTGCTGCTTGCGCTGCGCGACATTGCGTTCGTCCAGGGCATGTCGTTTACCCGTTCGGTCAAACGTGCGGATCTGCCAATCGCCGTGTATCTGCTGCTGGTCTATCTGCTGCTGCCAGCCCTGCTTTCGGCATTCGGCGCCGACCCGCTGATCCTGCCCAATCCCTTCACCCAACCGGTGGTGGCGGTGGTGGTGTTCGGCATCCATCTGGCAGCGGTGCTGGTCTGGGTGCGGCTGCGCTGGCGCAGCCTGGGCCAGGCCGGCGCATAAGCGCGGGCGCACGCAGGCGATAGGCAGGAAACACGCAGGAAACACGCAGGCAGTGAATCACCTCGCGCATTTTGTGCTGGCGCCGGCCGACGATCAGGCGCGCGCCGGCACCTGGTTGGGGGATTTCGTGCGCGGCAGCAACCTCTCCGCATGGCCGTCCGCGGTCGAACAGGCGATTCGCCTGCACCGCCGCATCGACAGCTTCACCGACACCCACACACTCATGCAGGATGCCAGGCGCAGCGTGCCGGCACTACAGCGCCGCTACGCCGGCATTCTGCTGGACGTGTACTTCGATCATCTTCTGATCCGCCATTGGCCGCGCTGGCACTCGGTGCCTCTCGAGGACTACAGCGACAGCGTGCACGCCTGCCTGGCGCGCATCGCGCCTGACCTGCCCGAACCGGCCGGCAGGATTGCCCACGGCATGGCAACACACGGCGGCCTCACCGCTTGCGCCAGCGTGGCCGGCATGGCCCGCGTACTGGAACGTATCGGCAAGCGCTTATCCAGGCCGGTGGCACTGGACCAGGCGTTGCCGGCACTGATCGACGCACACGCAGTGCTTGAAACCGCGTTCGAGCGTTTCTTTCCGCTGCTGCAGCTGGAAGCCGCGCGCTACCTCGCGACTTCGAGACGCAACACTTTGCCGTCGGAACTGTCGGTAAGCAGGTAAACCAGCCCGTCGGGCCCGACGCGCACATCGCGAAGCCGCTCGTTGAGACCCTGCAGCAGGCGTTCTTCGCGGACGATGCGGTTGCCGTCGATTTCCAGCCGCGAGAGCAGGCGAAACTTGAGCGAGCCGATCAGGAGGCTGCCCTTCCAGCCGGGAATCACGTCGCTGTCATAGAACGCCAGCCCGGAAGGCGCGATCGACGGATCCCAGTAATGCAGCGGTTGCTCCATGCCGGCCTTGGCGGTGCCCTCGCCAATACTGGCCCCGGAGTAATCGCGGCCGTACGTGATCACCGGCCAGCCATGGTTGCGCCCGGCCTGCGGCCGGTTGATTTCGTCTCCACCCTGCGCACCGTGCTCGACGGTCCACAGATCGCCAGTACCAGGGTGCAGCGCCGCGCCCTGCACGTTGCGATGCCCGTACGACCAGATTTCCGGCAAAGCGCCGGCACGGCCGACAAACGGATTGTCGGGTGGCACCTGGCCATCCGGCCGGATACGCACCAGCTTGCCCAGGTGGTTGCCCAGTTCCTGTGCCCGATCGCGCTGATAGCGCTCGCCCAGCGTGACAAAAAGGTTGCCGTCGCGCGCCTGGACGATGCGTGAACCGAAATGCAGGCCACCGCGCACTTTCGGGCTTTGGCGAAAAATCACCCGCAGGTTTTCGAGTCCGCCAACGCCCAGCCGTGCCCGCGCCACGCTGGTGCCGGCACCACCTTCACCGGGCTCCGAATACGAAACATACAGGGTGCGGTTGGTGGCGAACTGGCGGTCGAGCAGCACGTCGAGCAAGCCGCCCTGTCCCTGCGCCACCACCGCCGGCACGTTCGCCAGGGGCGTGCCGACCTTGCCGTCGCGCTCGATGATGCGCATGCGCCCGGCGCGCTCGGTGACCAGCAAGCGGCCGTCCGGCAGAAACGCCAGGCCCCACGGGTGATCCAGCCCCTGCGCCATGGTCACGACCCTCAGTGCGGCGCGCTCGGTGCGCACTTCCTGGGCGGCGGCAATGCCGGCCAGGTTGGCAAGCGACAGGCAAAGCAAAGGAACCAGCAGTATTGGGCGCAGTGTGCTCATGGTCAGGACGCTGTGAAATGTTACGCAATGCCCCAAGCGTAACATCCACTTACAAACACTCACAGATCAAGGTCGGCCTCATCTCCACACTCGGCGTTCATTGAGACACGCACTGTCGCGTATTGGAGGATCAAGCCATGAACCAGATTATTCGCACTACCCCGCGCATCCATCCCCTGATGGCCGCAGCGGCCGCATCCGTGATCGTGGTGTCGGTAGCCGGTTTAGGCGTCATGACAGGCGTGTTGCCGGGCAGCCACGCCAATGTGCAGCCGCTGCCCGCCGCAATGGCCGCGCCCGCCACCTTGGCGCCAGCGCTGGCCGCCAGTGCAAGCCCGGCGGCGCCGCAGATCATCGTGCAAGCCGCAGCCCCGACGACCGCGCCCAAGGCAGCCGCACCCAAACCACGGGTCACGCGGGTTGCCGCAGTCGAAGACGATGTGCCATACGAAACACCACGTCGCAGCCGTCAACCCCTGCAGACGGCCGGCAACGCGCCGCGCAGCGACGATCCCTACGAGCCAAATCCCTATGGCAATGCGGGCGTCGGCGCCTACGGTGGCCCCCAGGGAAGCGGCAACGGCGCCTATGGCGGTGGCTATGGCAACGCCCCCGTCCAGGTGACCCAGACTGCGCCGCTGCAGGCACCTGCGCCCAAGCCGGTTTGCGGCAACTGCGGTGTGATCGAAGCAATCACCGAGAACACGGTAGCCGGCGCAGGCACCGGCATCGGCGGGATCGGTGGCGCGCTTGGCGGCGCGGTGATCGGCAAGCAGTTCGGCAAGGGTCGCGGCTCCGACGCGCTGGCGATCCTGGGCGCGATCGGTGGCGCCGTCGCTGGCCACCAGGTCGAGAAGAGCGTGCGCTCGACCAAGGTCTACGAGGTGCGTGTGAAGATGGAAGACGGCAGCACGCGCAGCATGACCCAGGCAAGCCTTCCCGCATGGCGCAATGGTGATCGTGTCAGGGTGGACGGCAATTCGATCAGCGTGATCTGACCACGTACGGCAACATGCAGCAATCGGGGCGGCCTTTCGGCCGCCCTTTTTACTTTGCGCCCCGCCGTATTCGCAACCGGCGACGCGCCCAGGCGATGCCGCTCTCGGCCCTGTTGCTCAGTCTGTTTGCCGCCTGGTGCCACGCCACCTGGAACCTGTACCTCAAGAAAAGCGAGGGCGGCGGCATCGCGTTTTTCTGGCTGCTCGCCTGGTTCGAAAGCCTGATCTACGCGCCGCTTACGCTCAGCCAACTGAGGCAATCCGCATAGCTGCCCGACGCGCGTGCGCATGCCATGCTGCTGGGCAGCGCATTGATCCATGTCGCCTATTTTGTCTTTCTCCTGATCGGCTGCGGTGCGGTGCTGCCGTCAGGCAGCCCGCTGGCCAAGTTTCGCCGCGGCGGCCACGGCATCGGCTTCGCGCTGGCCAGCGGCGCCGTGATCGCCCTGTATACCGTGTGGGACCGCCAGGCGGTGGCCCCATTCCTGATCCAGCCGATCGTCTTCTAATGGGGCTCGATGGTGATGCGCCTGATGGTCAGCACACCGGCCAGCCTCAAACGCATCGACGAAGTTCGCACCATCTGGCGGGATGACAAGCGCGCGGTGCTCGCGGTGGCTGTGCTCACCTTTGCCCTCCTGCCTGGCGCTCTACGCGATGGCCTTGGCGCCATTGTCCTACGTGGCACCGGCGCGCGAGATCAGCATTTTCGTGGCGGCGCTCTACGGCACCCATTTTCTCAAGGAAGGAGATGCCCGGCGCCGCATTCTGGCCACGCTGCTGATGGTGCTTGGGCCTCGCGGGCATCGCACTGGCCTTAAGCGCGTCAGAACGGCGCCCTATGCGGCCTCGTCGATCCACATGGCCTGGATGGCCTCAAGTATTTTCTCGCCCGAGCGGGATGGCTCGTCGGCAAACCCGGGCAGCGCACACACCCAGGCGTGCAGGTCGGTGAAGCGTACCTTGAGGGGGTCCACATCGGGGTGCGCCTCGCACAGCGCGATGGCGATGTCGCGGCTATCGGTCCATTTCATGGCGCGGCTTCCTGGTTTGGCGTTCGGTTGGCGTGTGCATGCTCAATGCTTGCCTTCCTTGGCCATGTTGATGGTGTATTTGGGAATCTCGATCACCAGGTCGGCGTCGCCCAGCATCACCTGGCAGGAAAGACGCGAATTCGGCTCCAGGCCCCAGGCGCGGTCGAGCAGATCATCTTCCTTCTCGTCGGAAGCTTCGAGTGCACCGAAACCTTCACGCACAATCACATGGCAGGTGGTGCAGGCGCATGATTTCTCGCAGGCATGCTCGATCTCCACGCCATTTTGCAACAGCGCATCGCACAAGGACATGCCGACCGGTGCATCGATGAAGGTCCCTTCCGGACACAGTTCCACGTGGGGTAACACGACGATTTGCGGCATGGCCTTCCCGAACTTTCAGACCCCGATCGAATCGACCATACGCCCGGTAAGGGCAACCTTGATCGAGCGGTCCATGCGGCGCGCGGCGAACTCCTCGCTGCTGCGGTTGAGCGCCTCGACCGCCGCCTTGATCCTGATATGGTCGCTGCCCTGCGCGGTCTCGCGCAACTGCGCGATCAGCGCATCAAGCACGGCCCGCTCGGCATCCGACAGCAGCGCACCATCGGCGGCAAACGCCGCCGCCAGGGCTGCCTGCATCTGTTCGGCTTCGACCCGCTGCTCCGCAAGTGCCCGCACCTTGATGTCGTCGCCGGCGCGCTCGAACGATTCGCGCAGCATGCGCGCGATCTCGTCGTCCCCCAGGCCATAGGAGGGCTTGACCACCACCTGGGCCTTGACGCCCGAGGTCTTTTCCTCGGCCGACACCGACAAGAGCCCATCGGCATCGACCTGGAAGCTGACGCGTATGCGTGCCGCGCCCGCCACCATCGGTGGCATGCCGCGCAGCTCGAAGCGCGCCAGCGAGCGGCAGTCGGCCACCAGGTCACGCTCGCCCTGCACCACATGAATTGCCATCGCGGTCTGGCCGTCCTTGAAGGTGGTGAATTCCTGGGCGCGGGCACAGGGGATGGTCGAGTTGCGAGGAATCACCCGCTCGGCCAGCCCGCCCATGGTCTCCAAGCCCAGCGACAAGGGAATCACATCGAGCAACAACCAGTCGTCGCCCTCCGAGTGATTGCCGGCCAGGAGGTTGGCCTGCATCGCCGCGCCGAGCGCCACCACTTCGTCGGGATTGAGATCGGTCAGGGGCGCACACCCGAACTGCTTGGCCACGGCCTGGCGTACCTGCGGCATGCGCGTGGCACCGCCGACCAGCACAGTGCCCTTCACATCAACGGCAGACAAACCGGCATCACGCAATGCCTTGCGCGTGACCACCAGGGTTTTCTTGAGCAGGGGCTCGGTCAATGCCTCGAACAGCTTGCGCGTCACGTGCAGGCCCAGGGTACGCCCATCATGCATCGGCAGGCTGTAGAAGCTGGTATCGGCGTCGGACAGGCGCTCCTTGGCGGCGCGCGCCTCGATTAACAGCATGCGCTGGTCACGCAAGGAGAGCCCGGAAAGATGCGCCTCATGCACCGCCCACTGCGCCAGCGCGGCGTCGAAATCGTCACCGCCCAATGCTGAATCACCGCCCGTGGCCATGACTTCAAAGACCCCGCGCGACAGGCGCAGGATGGAAATGTCGAATGTGCCACCACCAAGGTCATAGATCGCGTAGACGCCTTCGGCGGCGTTCTCCAACCCGTAGGCGATCGCCGCCGCGGTCGGTTCGTTGATCAAGCGCAGCACTTCGAGGCCCGCCAGTTGCGCCGCGTCCTTGGTGGCCTGGCGTTGCGCGTCATCGAAATAGGCCGGCACCGTGATCACCGCACCGCTCAACTCGCCACCCAGCGATTCAATCGCACGCACCTTCAAGGCGCGCAGGATATCGGCCGAGACCTCGACCGGGCTTTTCTCGCCGGCGCGAGTGACAAGCTTGAGCATGCCGGGCGCATCGACAAAATCGTAGGGCGCTTGCGCACCGCCCTGCGCGCGGATGTCGGCCAGGCCGCGACCCATGTAGCGCTTGACCGAGGCAATGGTGTTTTTCGGATCACTCAAGGCCTGTGCCGCCGCCGCATGGCCGACCGCATTGACGCCATGCGCGTCATAACGCACCACCGAAGGCAACAAGGGCCGCCCCTGATGGTCAGGCAGGACCGCAGCGACGCCGCTTCTGACCGCCGCCACCAGCGAGTTGGTGGTGCCCAGGTCAATGCCAACGGCCAGCCTGTGCGCATGCGGGGCGGTGGCCAGGCCCGGTTCAAAAATCTGCAGCAAGGCCATGTCAGGCGTTCTCCAGCGCGGCGAGGCTGTCGCCGATCTCGCTTTGCACCTTTTCAAGAAACATCAGTTGCCGAACCGCTTCGACCGCCGCTTGGTCAGCGTTGGTATCGATCAGGGCACCCAGTTTGTTGTAACGCAGCCGCGCATCGGCGCGCAGTCGTGCCAACAGTCGATCGAGTTCATCCACGTTTTTCGCCGTCAGCGCATCTTCGACCGCTTCGCGCCATTCCATTTGCTCGAAGAGAAACGCCGGCTCCATCGCCGTATTGCTTTCCGCCCCAATATCCACGCCGCGCAATTCGAGCAAATAGATCGCGCGCCGGAGCGGATTCCTCAAGGTGTCAAAGGCTTCATTGGCGCGTGTCGAGAACTGCATTGCGACGCGCTTGCCGGCCTCGCCGGATTGCGCATGGCGATCCGGATGCACCTGCCCCTGAATCTCGCGGTAGGCGTTGCTCAGCATTTGCGTATCGACGCGGAATGCAAGCGGCAAGCCGAACCATTCGAAGAAGTTTTGGGAAAAGACCTTGGACACGGAAAAAAAAGGGGCGGTCAGGCCGCCCGGATGAATTGAAGCTGCATGCGCAGCCGCGGTTCAGATATGAAAACTCTCGCCGCAGCCGCAACGATCCTTTTCATTCGGATTGTTGAACTTGAAGCCCTCGTTGAGGCCCTCGCGCGTGTAGTCGAGTTCCGTGCCTTCCAGGTAGGCCAGGCTTTTCGGGTCGATCAACACCTTGACGCCATGGCTTTCGAACAGCTGGTCTTCGGCGTTGGGTGCATCGGCGAACTCAAGCTTGTAGGCGAGGCCGGAGCAGCCGGTGGTCTTGACACCCAGGCGCAGGCCCATGCCCTTGCCGCGCTTGGCGATATAGCTTGAGACGTGGCGGGCGGCGTTTTCGGTCAGCGTGACTGGCATGGGATTCCTTCAGGCAGCTTGCTTGTGTTCGACCGCGGGCGCGCCGGCTTGCAGCCGGTGCTTGGCCTGGTAGTCGGTGATCGCCGCCTTGATCGCATCTTCGGCCAGGATCGAGCAGTGGATCTTCACCGGTGGCAGCGCCAGTTCCTCGGCGATATGGGTGTTCTTGATGCCCATGGCCTCGTCCAGCGTCTTGCCCTTGACCCATTCGGTCACCAGGCTCGACGAAGCGATCGCCGAGCCGCAGCCGTAGGTCTTGAATTTCGCGTCTTCGATGCGACCGTCGCTGCCGACCTTGATCTGCAGCTTCATCACGTCGCCGCAGGCGGGCGCACCGACCATGCCGGTGCCTACCGTGTCGTCGCCTTTTTCGAACGAACCGACGTTGCGCGGGTTCTCGTAGTGGTCCAGTACCTTCTCGCTATATGCCATGACTTAGCCTCCATGCCTTTGCGTTTCAATCCGCTCACTGGAATCGAGCGGCAAGGCCACCGATTCCGGGGACATCAATCCGGCCAAAAGCTGATATGCGCCTTTGGCCTCCCACTTCAGTGTGCCGCCCACTGCACCGTATTCAGGTCGACCCCATCCTTGAACATTTCCCACAGCGGCGAGAGATCGCGGAGTTTACCAATCTTGGCCTTGAGCAACTTGATTGCGTAATCGACTTCTTCCTCAGTGGTGAAGCGCCCCAGGGTGAAGCGAATCGAGGAATGCGCCAATTCGTCACTGCGCCCCAATGCCCGCAGCACATACGAGGGCTCCAGGCTGGCCGAGGTGCAGGCGGAACCACTCGATACCGCGATCTCCTTGATCGCCATGATCAGCGACTCGCCTTCGACGAAATTGAAACTGATGTTGAGGTTGTGGGCGACCCTCTGCTCAAGGTCGCCATTGACATAGACCTCTTCCATTTCCGACAGGCCCTTGAGCAATTTGTCACGCAGCATGCGCACGCGCTCATTCTCGGTCCCCATTTCTTCGCGCGCCAGACGGAAGCTTTCGCCCATGCCGACGATCTGGTGGGTGGGCAGCGTGCCGGAGCGAAAGCCGCGCTCATGTCCACCACCGTGCATCTGCGCCTCCAGGCGCACGCGCGGCTTGCGACGCACATACAGCGCGCCGATGCCCTTCGGACCATAGGTCTTGTGCGCGCACATCGACATCAGGTCGATCTTGAGCGTACTCAGATCAATCGCCACCTTGCCGGTTGCCTGCGCGGCATCGACATGGAAGATGATGCCCTTGGCCCGGCAAATCTCGCCTATCTCGGCAATCGGCTGGATCACCCCGATCTCGTTATTCACGAACATGATCGAAACCAGGATCGTGTCAGGGCGAACCGCAGCCTTGAACTTTTCGAGATCGAGCAAACCGTTGGGCTCGGGATCAAGATAGGTGACATCGAAGCCCTGGCGCTCGAGCTCGCGACAGGTGTCGAGCACAGCCTTGTGCTCGATGCTCATGGTGATGATGTGCTTGCCCTTGCCCTTGTAAAAATGCGCCGCGCCCTTGATCGCCAGGTTGTTTGACTCGGTCGCACCGGAGGTCCAGACAATCTCCTTGGCGTCGGCGCCAATCAGCCTGGCCACGTTTTCGCGCGCTTCCTCGACCGCCGCTTCAGCGGTCCAGCCATAGGCGTGCGAGCGCGAAGCGGGATTGCCGTATTCCTCGGTCAAGAACGTGACCATGCGCTTGGCCACGCGCGGATCGACCGGCGTGGTCGCTGAGTAGTCGAGGTAAATCGGGAATTTCATCTGAGTGAACCTTGATAAAAATTACGCGGGAACCACCACGCGCGGCGCGGCGCGGCGCCGCTCAACGATCACTGTCTGTACCGGGCTCACACCGGCCGCAGCCTCACGCTCGCGCTGCTGGCGAATCAGATCAGCCAGGCTCACGGATTCGAGGTAGTCGTGCATCTTGCGATTGAGGGTTGCCCACAGGTCGTGGGTCATGCATTGGCCCTTTGGGTTCCGGTCCTCGGCATTGCCGCCGCCGATACGCCCGGTTTCGCGACAATCCTGGCGCCCACCGCACATGGTCGCATCGAGCGGTTCGTCCACCGCGGCGATCACGTCGGCGACCGTCACCCGCTCGAGCACGCGTGCCATGGTGTAACCGCCGCCCGGACCACGCACTGAATCGACAATCCCGTGGCGCCGCAGCTTGCCGAACAGTTGCTCCAGATACGAAAGCGAGATGCCCTGCCGCTCGCTGATCGCGGCCAGTGTCACCGGGCCGTTCGCATCGCGCTGCGCCAGATCGATCATCGCGGTGACAGCGAACCGTCCTTTAGTCGTCAGTCTCATGGAAATCAGCCTTTCACGAAAGTGTCGCCAGCGGCCGGGCAACTGCACCCTACGAAATCCGGGAGAAGCCGAGCGATTCACTCAAGTATACCGATTCCCGAACGATTTAGTCAAGTATATTTTGCACCCGCTGGCAGACTCCCGGATTGGCTTGTCTACTGACTTTTCAACCGGTCTTCCGGCCCGCCGCGCTTGTCAGTCGGACAAACACGCAAGCAGCCTCAGTGATGCTCCATCAGGTTGCCAAAGCCTTCGACACGATCCTCGATTCCCACCGCCCGCAAGGCATGCCAGTAGGTCGCGGTGTTGATCGCGATCACAGGCTTGCCCAGGAACAGTTCCGCGGCAGCGGCCAGGCGGATCATCGACAGGTTGGTCCCCACTTGCACGATCGCGTCGACGTCGTCGCCATCGAGTTCGCGGATCGCCTGCCGGCACATGGCGTCGGTGGCGTGCGCGATCAGCACCGGGCTGGGACGCCGCAGGCACACATCGCGCACCACGGTAAAGCCGCAGTCCTGGTAAAAGTTGCGCACCTGCTCGTTGGCCACCGGGAAATAGGGCGACAGGAACGCGATGCGCCTGGCCTTGTATACATTCAGGGCTGCTTCGGTGGCGAAGGAACCGCAGGAAACGCCGACACCGGCACGCTCGCGCATCATGGTCAGGTACTTGTCGGCTCCGGCACGACCATCCCAGAAGGTCGCCGCCGACATGCCCATGACCATGTAGTCCATTTCACACGTCTTGAGTATGTCGACCGCCTGCAGGGTGGTTTCGTTGATGCTAGCCACCAGTTTCAGGAAGCCTTCGTTGTCGCTGACCGGATTGTTCGGTATTGAAATGCGGCTGTAGTGATTGGTCACCCCGCGCACCCGCAGATCGTCGAAATCAGGCTGTACGATGGTGTTGGTGGAAGGTCCCAGTACGCCGAATTTCTTGCGGTAGCCCAGGTGGTCGCTCATGACTTGTCTCCTTGATTGAAGTTGAAAAGGCTTTTATGCTTTCAGATACACGCGCCGCAGCGCGCAAGTCGCAGGCACAAGTCGCCGCTCCGCTCTGCCGGCACCTTGGTAGTCATGCCGGGCAGGTATCACTCGATCGCCGCGGCTTCACGCAGACCGGCGATCATCGAATTTTTCAACAGGAACTCGCGCGTTGCATGCGCATCGGCCAGCATGGTTCGCATCTCGCCCAGACGCCGCTCGCGCGCCGCGCCGCCCTTTTCGGACAGGTCTTCGCGGTTGCGAATGGTCTGCGCCTGCACGTACTTGTAGCACACGGTGCGGCGCTGCCGCTCATACCGGTCAAGCTGCGCAGCGTCGGCCCCGCCAATCACCGCCAGCAGCTTCTCGACCAGGTTTAGCACATCATGCAAGCCGCCGTTCATCCCCATGCCGCCCAATGGATTGTTGATGTGCGCGGCATCGCCCGCCAGGAAAACATTGCCGTCGCGATAACTCCTGGCCACCCGCTGATGCACCCGGTAGATGGTGCGATGGCGGACCGGGTAGTCGCCATCCTTGGCCGCGATGCGCTGCAACGCGGCCTGGGTATGTGCGTCCGACACGATCACCTCATCCGCCACGGTTTCCGCAACCGGAATGAGCACGCGCCACAACTCGGGCACCCGCAAAAGCACGAACCATTGGTCGGGGTCGGCCACGTAGTTGACGTTGCACAGATTGTCGAAACTGTCTTCGAGCGGGTGCGGCGTGGTGACACAGTAAAACTTTTCCGGAAATGTCAGCCCCTCGAACTCGATGTTCAGCCATTTTCGGATGATCGAATTGGCACCATCGCAGGCGATCAGGTAACGCCCGCGATGGTGACGAATCGCAAGCGGCGTCTCGGTTGCCAGGCGCACGCCTGCGGCATCCTGTGCGACGTGCACCACTTTTTGGTTGAAGCAAAGTTCGACGTTGGGCATGGCGGTGAGCAATTCGCCGACATGCTGCATCATTTTCCATTGCTCGCACTGCAGGCGGTAGGGATTGCGCACCGCGCCCGCCAACAGCCCGAGATCGAAGGCAAAGATCTCGCCGGTGGGACGATCGCGATGCTGAAACACCGGGGATTTCAGGCCACGTGGCAGCAACCATTCGAGCAGCCCCAGGTCTTCGAGCATGTCGAGCGTCGGCGGGTGAAAGGTCGATGCGCGCAGGTCTTCGGCGGGCGCCGAAAGGCCTTCGATCACCGTCACGGGCACGCCTTGCCGGGCCAGCCACAGGGCGCCGATCAATCCAACCGGGCCTGCACCGGCAATCAACACCCGCTCTGCGTCATGCATCCAAGACTCCCGTGGAATCGCACGCAATGCCGGCTCACCGCTGAACCCGAGCACGTCGCCCGCGTCAAATTGTACACAGCGCTCGTCGCCCACCGATAACGAGCTCGGTGGCTCAAACTATTTTTTTATACAAAACAGTCGCTTACCGGGCGCCGCTTGGCGGCTGATTTACAGCAGGCGGGTGGATGTGCACAATGGGAAGGACCGGCTTGGCGCTCCCGTCCGGTCCACCGAGTGTCGGTCCACTTCAGGCAGCCCAACTCAATGAACGATTTCAAGCAACGCCGCGCGTCGCTCGCCGGAAAACTGCATGCGCGTGGTGCGTTTATCGCCGCCCCCGGCGTCTACGACATGGTGTCGGCGCGCGTCGCCGAGCGCTTCGCTTTCGATGCCTTGTACATGACCGGCTTCGGCGTGGTGGCCTCGGCCTATGGTCTGCCTGACGCCGGCCTTGCCACCTACACCGACATGGTGGCGATCGTCGAGCGCATCTGCGACAACATCACCAAACCAATCATCTGCGATGGCGACACCGGCTACGGCGGGTTGCTCAACGTGCGCCATGCGGTGCGCGGCTACGAGCGTGCCGGTGCCTCCGGAATCCAGCTGGAGGACCAGGAGTTTCCCAAGAAATGCGGCCATACGCTGGGCCGCCGGGTGATTCCGATGGCCGACATGGTGGCCAAGATTCGCGTCGCGGCCGACGCGCGCGAGGACACGAATTTCCAGATCGTGGCACGCACCGATGCGCGCACCACGCTCGGGCTCGAAGAGGCGCTTGCGCGCGCCGAGGCCTATGCCAAGGCCGGAGCCGACGTGCTGTTTGTCGAATCACCCGAATCGGAAGACGAAATGGCGTTGACCTGCAAGCGCCTGACCGAATCCTGCGGCAAGCCGCTCCTGATCAATTGCGTCGAATCCGGCCGCACGCCGGTGCTGCCGCGCGCGCGCCTGCGGGAGCTTGGCTTCGGCCTGGCCATCTATCCGGCCACCGGTCTGATGGCCGCGGTGCATGCGCTGCAAAAAACCTATGCTTCGCTGCTGCCGGAGCGTGACGGCGTAAGCCTGGACGCGCCGCTGATCGAGTTCAAGGACTTGACTGGCCTGATGAATTTCGACGACGTCTATCGCTTTGAAGCGAAGTATCGCGAACTCTAGAAAAGGCAGGCCATGACCCAAAGCGAAAAAGCCGATCTGGGCGCCGACTACAAGGAGGCAGGGTTCGGCGGCAAGCTTGCCTTCGGCCGCCGCCCGGCCCTGGTGATTGTCGATTTCGTACGCGCCTACATCGAAAAGGGCTCGCCGCTCTATGCCGGTTGCGAAAGCGCGTTCGAATCGGCCAAGCGGGTACTGACGGCGGCACGCGCAGCCGGCATTCCGGTGATTTTCACCGGCGTCGAATACGAACCGGGCGGCATCAATGGCGGGGTCTTTTACCGCAAGGTCGGCGCGCTGAAGGTATTCGACCGCGGTTCGCGCCTGGCTGAATACTGCAACGGACTTGAGCCACGACCGGGCGAATGGCTGCTGCTCAAACAATACGCCTCAGCCTTTTTCGGCACCACCCTGGCGCCAACCCTGACCGCACAGGGAATCGATACGGTCATCATTACCGGCGTGTCGACCAGCGGTTGTGTGCGCGCCACCGCGCTGGACGCCTGCCAGTACGGTTTCATTCCGTTCGTGGTGCGCGACGCCGTCGGCGACCGCGATCCGCGTCCGCATGAGGCCAACCTGTTCGACCTGCAAGCCAAATACGCGGAAGTGGTGAGCGAAGCCGACATCGTCTCCCGCCTGCAACGCTTGTCTGGCACATGAGCACTCCTGCCCGGCCACCCGAAGGGAACGCTCATCCTCCCTCGGGGCGGATTTCGCGCAGTGGCCGGAGGGCTGTGCATTGAGGCTGCTGCTGCGAACGGCCGCGATTCGCGCGATCGAAGAGGCCGCGCTCGCCACCGGCCAGCCGCTGATGGCGCGCGCCGGACTGGCGGCGGCCTGTGTGGCGCGCGACATGCTGGCCGATGCCAGGCGGCAACCTGCGCGCGTGCTGGTGTTGGCCGGCCCCGGCAACAACGGTGGCGATGGCTATGTGGCCGCCAGCCACCTCGCGCAGTGGGGCTTCGACCTGACCGTCTGTTGCATCGCCGATCCGGCAGGCCTGCCGTCGGACGCGCGCGTGGCCGCCGCGGCCTGGCATGCCGGCGGCGGTACGAGCACCCCTGATTTGCCGGCACCCGACGAATTCGATCTGGTGATCGACGCCTTGTTCGGCATTGGCATGACGCGGCCGCTGGAAGCGCCCTATTCAGGCTGGGTTGGCACAGTCAATGCGGCCGCAGTACCGGTGCTGGCGCTGGATCTGCCCTCTGGCCTGGACGCCGATACCGGCCGCGTGCATGGCATCGCAATGCGGGCGACGCGCACGCTTACCTTCATCGCCGACAAGCCGGGCCTCCATACCCACCACGGCGTCGATTGCGCCGGTCATGTGACGCTGGCAACGCTGGACCTGCGGTCGACGCCAGCGCCGACCGCGGATGCCGGCGCCCTGCTTGCGCCCGCGGCTTTTCAGACTGCGCTGGCACCCCGGCTGCGCAACAGCCACAAGGGCTCCTACGGCAACCTCGGCATCATCGGCGGCGCCGCCGGCATGGCCGGTGCCGCGCTGCTGGCCGCACGCGCCGCCTTGAAGTTGGGCGCCGGGCGGGTGCTGGTGGGCATGCTCGACGCTGGCCTGGCGGTCGACCCGCTGCAACCCGAACTGATGCTGCGCGGCGCCGACCAGGTGCTGGGCAATGCACTGGATGCGGCCGTGGTCGGCCCCGGCCTGGGCCAAAGCGATGCCGCGCGTGCCCTGCTGGCACGCGCCGCCTTGCTCGAATGCCCGCTGGTGCTGGATGCCGACGCCCTTAACCTGCTGGCGCAGCATGCCAAGCTCGCGGCGGCGACCACGCGTCGCAAAGAGCCAACACTGCTCACACCACACCCGCTCGAAGCGGCGCGCCTCCTGGGTCAATCCATTGAGGCAGTTCAAGCCGATCGCATCGTGGCGGCCAGCGCGCTGGCGCGGCTATACCATGGCTGGGTCGTGCTCAAAGGCGCCGGCAGCGTGATCGCCGCACCCGACGGGCAATGGTGGATCAATCCGACCGGCAATCCCGGCATGGCCACTGGCGGCATGGGTGATGTGCTGGCCGGCCTAATCGGCGCGCTGGCGGCACAGGGCATGGCGCCGCTGGCGGCACTGCAATGCGCGGTCTACCTGCATGGTGCGGCCGCCGACGCGCTGGTGGCCGACGGCATCGGCCCCGCCGGCTTGACCGCCGGGGAAACCATCGACCGCGCGCGGCTGTTGTTCAATCGCTGGGCCGCCCTTGGGGCAAGCGAGATCTGAGGAAACACTGAACCAGTCCGCAGGTCGAGAAAGTCGCTCTTGCAAGATGTTGAATCGAAAAGGTTCTTCGTTCGAGAGTCCGAATTCTCGGGACTTGTTCAGCGTTTTCGCAAGCAGCACGCACATGGCGACTCACGCCGCGCGACGCCTTGGTTCAGGGTAGGGATACAACATGTTGAGCGCCTGCGACATGCCGCCCTGCTGCACTAAGCGCACATGTTCGCGTCGAAATTCACGCGCATGCGTAAGTCCGCATGAATGCGCGATCATGTCGATATCCTTGTTCATGTTGATGCAGTAGTTGGCCACCCGCACAAACTTCTCCTCGACCACCAGCCCGCGTTGCAGGCGCGCATTGTGGGTGCTGATGCCGGTCGGGCAGGTGTTCTGATGGCAGCGCAGCGCCTGGATGCAGCCCAGCGAAAACATGAAGCCGCGCGCGGAGTTGATGAAATCCGCACCCGCGCACAGGGCCCAGGCGGCGCGCGCCGAGGTGACGATCTTGCCCGAGGCCACCAGGCGCACGCGGTCCTTGAGGCCGGACTGCAGAAGTGAATCCGCGACCCTCGGCAAGGCCTCGTCGATCGACAACCCGACATGGTCGGCCAGCGCCTGCGGTGCCGCACCGGTACCGCCTTCGCCGCCGTCGATTACCAGAAAATCCGGCGCCAGATCGAGGCCGCGCCGGTTGATCGCATCGCACAGGTCGTTGACGAAACGCCAGCCGCCGATCGCCGTCTTCACGCCGACCGGCTTGCCGGTGACCGCACGGATATGCGCGATCTTGTCCAGCAACTGGTCGACATTGGCAATGTCGTGATGGCGATTCGGGCTGATGGAATCCTCACCTTGCGGAATGCCGCGCACCTGCGCGATGATCGAGGTGACCTTGGCACCTGGCAGGACGCCGCCCTTGCCGGGTTTGGCACCCTGCGAGAGCTTGATCTCGAAGGCGCGCACCTGGTCATGCGCAGCCATTTCCCGCAACTTTGCGTCGGACAGGTTGCCTGCGGCATCGCGCACGCCATACTTGGCGGTGCCGATCTGCATGATCACATCGCAGCCGCCTTCGAGGTGAAACGGCGACAAGCCGCCCTCGCCGGTATCCATCCAGCAACCGGCTTTATGGGCGCCGCGCGAAAGCGCCTGCACCGCCGGCGCCGAGATCGCGCCGAAGCTCATGCCGCTGATGTTGAAAATCGATTGCGCCTGGTAGGGTTTGGCGGCATATCCGCCGCCGATGATCAGGGGTGGCGTCGGCAGCCGCTCTTCCTCGAGCACCGGGAAGCCCGCATTGACGAAAATCAGCGCGCCGGGCGTGTGCAGGTCATAGGTGGAGCCGAAGCCGACGATCCCGCCTTCATTCTTGGCCAGCCGGTAGATCCACGAACGGGTGGCGCGGTTGAAGGGCATCTCGTCGCGATCGCCCATGAAGAAATACTGGCGAAAGTATTCGCCCAATTCCTCGAAGTAGTAGCGCAGGTGGCCGACGATGGGAAAGTTGCGCAGGATCGTGTGCTGCTTCTGCGTGACATCGCGGATGAACAGGTAAACCAGGCCCACGATCACGGCGAACGCGATGATCGTCCCCAGGCCATAGGTCACAACCATCACCATGTGTTCCATTTTTTGCCCTTTTGTCCCGCACCACGCGCGGCCGGCCCGGGTTTGGCCCGGTGCTTCGTGCGCGGGCAATGTAACGCATAATTCCACCATGGGCAAAGACGCGATCAAAGCCGTGGTGCTGGATCTGGACGATACGCTGTGGCCGATCGCGCCGGTGATCGACCGCGCCGAGCGCGCGTTGGCGGCGTGGATCCGCCAGCACGCACCCACGGTGGCTGCGCAGTGGGACGTCAACACCTTGAAGCTGCTGCGCGCCAGCTTGGTAGCGGCGAACCCGGCCTTGAAGAACGATGTGATGGGCCTGCGTCGCGGCACCATCGCCGCGGCCTTCGCCGATGCCGGCGCCAGCGCCGCGCAAGCCGGCGAGGCTTTCGACTACTTTCACGCCCAGCGCCAGAAGGTGGAGTTCTACCCGGACGCCCTGCCGGCACTGGAGCGCCTGGCCACACGCTTCAGGCTGGGCGTGATCTCCAATGGTTTCGCCGATGTTCACGCCATCGGCATCGGCGCTCGCTTCGAGGCAGTGGTGTCGGCCCACGAGGTGGGCGCCGCCAAGCCCGACCCGCGCATATTCGCCGCCTGCATCGAACGCATGGGCCTGCAGCCACAAGCCATGATTTACGTCGGCGATGATCCGGCCAATGATGTGATCGCGCCGCGTGCATCCGGCCTCAATGCGGCCTGGATCAATCGCGTCGGGAAATCATGGCCGGAAAGTCTGGAAGTCGCGCCAGCGCCGGCGCCGGTTTTCACCGACCTCAACGCGTTTGCCGACTGGATGCTGGCCACATGAGTACTCGCTACCAACCCTCAGAAGGGAGCGCTCATCCTCTCTCCGGAATGATGTTGCGCAGTGCCATGAGGGTGGTCCGATGAAGCGCAGCATGCGCATCGGCTGCGGCGCCGGCTTTCAGGGCGATCGCTTCGAACCGGCGGTGGTATTGGCTTCCCAGGGCGGGCTCGACTGGCTGATGCTTGAATGCCTGGCCGAACGCACCATTGCGCTGGCCACGCTGCAACGCGTGCGCGATCCCGAGGCCGGCTACGACCCGCTGCTCGACCGCCGCCTGCGCACTCTGCTGCCGCAACTGAAAAAGAACGGTGTGCGTCTGATCACCAACATGGGGGCCGCCAACCCGCTGGCCGCCGGGCGTCGCGTCGCCGCGCTGGCGCGCGAATTGGGGCTCGACATGCAGGTTGCGGTGGTGTCGGGCGACGAAGTATCGCGCCACCTGCACCCCGGCATTGCCGTCATGGAAACCGGCGCCCCGGTGACAGAGGTGCCCGATATCGTCAGTGCCAATGCCTATCTGGGTGCAGAGAGCCTGCTGCCGGCGATCCAAACCGGCGCCGACATCATCATCGGCGGCCGCATCGCCGACCCGTCGCTGGCGGTGGCGCCGATCATGCACCACTTCGGCTGGCGTCTGGACGACTGGGACCTGTTGGCGCGCGCCACCGTGATCGGCCACCTGCTCGAATGTGCAGGCCAGGTCACCGGCGGCTATTTTGCCGACCCCGGCAAGAAGGATGTACCCGGGCTTGCCCACCTGGGTTTCCCCTTCGCCGCGGTCGATGCCGACGGCTCGGCCTTCATCAGCAAAGTGCCGGGGTCGGGCGGCCTGGTGACGCTTGCAACCGTCAAGGAGCAATTGCTCTACGAAGTCACCGACCCAGCCGCTTACATCACCCCCGACGTGGTCGCCGATTTCACCGGCGTGCGACTGACCGACCTCGGTGGCGACCGCGTGCATGTAACTGGTGGTCGCGGCCTGCCGCGCACGCCAACCTACAAGGCCAGCATCGGCTATCGCGCCGGCTGGCTGGGTGAAGGCGAAATTTCATACGCCGGTGCCAACGCGCGCGCACGCGCCGAACTGGCCGCGGCCGTGCTGCGCGAACGGCTGGAAGACGAGTTGCCGCAGGTGCGCTATGACCTGATCGGCATCAACGCTGCGCACCGCAGCGATTTCGGCGCCAATATCGAACCTTACGAGGTGCGGGTGCGGGTTGCCGGCCTGTGCGTGACGCGCGCCGAAGCCGAGCGAATCGGCTGGGAACTGGAGTCGCTGGGCACCAACGGCCCGGCCGGTGGCGGCGGCTTTCGCCGCAGCGCCACCGAACGCATCGGCGTGGTGTCGGCCCTGTTGCCGCGCAACCTGGTGCATACCGACGTGACCGTGTTCGGCGCGCATATCGACGCCGATTCACAGACGCTGGCAGACATATGAAACTGCACGACATCGCGCACGCGCGCGCCGGCGACAAGGGCAACACCTCCACCCTGTCGTTGATTCCCTACAAGCCGCAAGACTATGCGCTCTTGTGCCGCGAAATCACGGCAGAACGGGTCAAGGCGCATTTGGCCGGTATTGTGGTGGGCAAAGTCACACGCTTCGAGTGCCCTAATCTGCCGGCGCTGACGTTTACCTGTGAGGGCGCACTGCTGGGCGGCGTCACCGTTTCGCCGGGGCTTGATCCGCATGGCAAGAGCTTGAGTTTTGCGCTGCTGGAAATGCGTGTCGAGTCCGACTGACGCAAAAGCTTCCAATGGGACCCGCCGGAGGAATTCGCGCGGCCGGGTGCTACAGACGCGCTGCCTGCGGTGCCCTTGCTCAGGCGCGCGGCGCCTTGAGCCATGCCTCCGCCAAACGCACACAGCAGGTGGCGCCCAGGGGAATCAATTCGCCATTGAAATCGTAGTTCGGGTCATGCAGCATGCGCGGCCCCAAGCCGTGGCCGGCGTCGCGATGGGTACCGTCACCGTTGCCGGTGAAGCAATAGCAACCGGGCTTGGCCTGCAATGTAGGCGAAGTCTTCGGCGCCTATGGTCGGCTCCTGCGCCAGCACGCGGTGAGCTTGGCGGCGATCACGTCGGCCGTGCGCTTTTCGTCAAAGCACAGTTGCGGATGGGCATGAATGTCACGCCGCACGGCCTGGAGTTCGGCGGCGGTTCCAACGATGGAATCAATGATGTTCATGGTCTGTTCCTCACGGAAGTGTCTCGCGCGGCCGCTGGAGCAAATAGCGTGCTCACGCAACGTGGCTGGATTCTAAGTCGCCTGGGCAATACTGCTGTCGATCCGCCCCTGGCGCAAATGAATGCGCCGATCGCAGCGGGTGGCGATGTTCAGATCGTGCGTCACCAACACCAGGGTGGTGCCAAGCTCCGCATTGAGGCCGAACAGCAAATCGATGATGGTGGCACCGGTGACGGTGTCCAGGTTGCCGGTCGGTTCATCGGCGAACAGAATCTTCGGGCGCGGCGCGAACGCGCGCGCCACCGCCACCCGTTGCTGCTCGCCACCCGACAGGTGCTTTGGATAGTGGGTCAGGCGCTCGCCCAGCCCCACTCGCGTCAGGGTCTCGCGCGCCTCGCTGCGCGCATCGCCACGGCCGGCCAGTTCCAGCGGCAGCATCACGTTCTCCAGAGCATTCAGATGCGGCATCAACTGAAAAGCCTGGAATACGAACCCGACGAGACGGCCACGCAATGCGGCCCGCCCGTCTTCGTCCAATGCGAACAGGTCGTGGCCATCGAGCCGGACACTGCCGCTGGTGGGTGTATCCAGGCCCGCCAGCAGCGACAGCAGGGTGGACTTGCCTGACCCCGACGCACCGACAATCGCCAAGGATTCGGCCGCACCGACGCTCAGATCGATCTCATGCAGAATAGCGAGTGGTGTATCGCCGTTGGGCACCGACTTGGTAAGCCCCCGTACTTCAATGATGTTGCGCACTTCAAATCCTGCCCATGAAAAGTTTCCTGACCGCCTGGTTTTTCGCGCTGGCAATATCGGCCGCACTGGCAAATCCTGGCCCCGGCCTCGTATCGGCGGGCAAGGCACCGACAATCCTGGTCTATGGAGACAGCCTGTCGGCGGAATACGGCTTGCCGCGCGGCGCGGGATGGGCTGCCTTGATGGAGCAAAGGCTCAAGCAACTGAAATTGAATTATAGCGTCGCCAATGTCAGCATCAGTGGAGAAACCACCGCCGGCGGCGCCGGGCGCATCAATGCCGAACTTGCGCGCATACGGCCGGCGATCGTGATTATCGAACTGGGCGGCAACGACGGCTTGCGCGGCCTGGCGCTGGCCGCCACCCGCGCCAATCTGGAGTCGATGATCGAGGCGGCTTCAAAGAGCGGTGCGCGGGTATTGCTGTGCGGCATGCAGTTGCCGCCCAACTACGGCCGCGACTACACCGAGCGCTTTCGCGCCATGTATGGCGAGTTGGCCAAGCGCCACAAAGTGGCCCTGCTGCCCTTTTTCCTCGAAGGTATAGGCGAACGGCGCGAAATGTTCCAGTCCGACGGCATTCACCCGGTGGCCGAGGCACAGCCGCGCATCCTCGACAACGTGTGGGCGGAACTGGCGCCGCTTCTCAAGGCGCCGCGCAAATAATTCCCGCCCCGCAGCCTTGCGCTTTCGGGCTGAGCTTAAAATTGGCGCTTGGTCGCGCAGTCAAGCGATCCCTTTTCCTCCGGTTGCGCGCTTGAGCAATTTCCCTTCTGTCGACATGAGCCGCCTGCACGAATTTGACGGCGTCATCGACGTGCGCTCGCCGGCCGAGTTTGCGCTTGACCATATTCCCGGTGCCATCTCCGCGCCGGTGCTCAATGACGATGAGCGCGCACGCATCGGCACCCTGCACAAAGAGGCCTCCGCGTTTGCTGCCAAACGGGCCGGCGCCGCGCTGGTGGCAGCCAATATCGCACGTCACCTCGATGCGCAATTTCAGGCCCAGCCGAAATCCTGGAGCCCCTTGATCTATTGCTGGCGTGGCGGCCAGCGCTCCGGCAGCATGGCCGAGATATTCAGCCGCATCGGCTGGAAGTGCGCACAGCTTGAAGGCGGCTATCGCAGCTACCGCCGCCACGTGGTGCAGACCTTGCTGGACCTGCCACCCACGCTGGATCTGCGCATCGTGTGCGGAGTTACCGGCAGCGGCAAGAGCCGCCTGCTGCGCGCGCTTGCTGCCGCCGGCGCGCAGGTGCTGGACCTCGAAGACCTGGCGCGCCATCGCGGTTCGGTGCTGGGCTCACTGCCGGGCGCCGCACAGCCATCGCAGAAGATGTTCGAAAGCGTGTTGTGCAACGCGTTGGCGGGCTTCAACCCCGGGCGAGCCTTGTTCATTGAAGCGGAAAGCAAGAAGGTTGGCGCCGTACAGGTGCCCGATGCACTGATGCTCTGCATGCGTGCCGCCCCCTGCTTGCGCATCGATATGGATCACGCGCTGCGCATCGCCCTGCTCAAGGATGAATATGCGCATTTCCTCACCGATGGCGCGGCGCTGGCCACGCAACTCGACTGCCTGGTCGCGCTGCATGGCCACGAGCGCATCGATGAATGGAAACGCCTGTGTGCCCAGGGTGCATGGGATCAGCTGGTCGATCGGCTGCTCGCCGAACACTACGACCCCGCCTACCTGCGCGGCATGGCGCGCAACTATGCGGGCTATGGGCAAGCCAAACCGCTTGCGATCGACGCCATCGACGCGAGCGCAATGACGCGCGCCGCGCACACCGCGCTGGCTATTGCGGCGCCATGAAGCAGCAGTCCTGGGCGCAGGGGCGCGGACATCGCCGTAACTCAAGTCGCTGCCGCGGAAACTAGGGTCCGGCGTCCGCCGCCTCAAGAAGGCTGCGGGGCTTTAGTTCCCCTTCTTCTCCAGATTTTCCTTGAACACCACCACCTTGGCGCCCTGTTTGACGCTTTCAAGGTAGCCGGCGAAATCCGCTTCGGCCTGGACGCGGTCGAGCGCGGACTTGACTGCGGCCTGGCGCCCTGGCTCGCTTGCCGCACCCTCGCTTACCTTGTTGATGCGGAAGATTGCATAACCGCCCGGCATCGGCGTGCCGACGATCGCCGGCAACTTGGTCGTAGGTGCGGTCATTACCGCACGCAAGGCATCCGGCGCCAGTCCTTCTGGCTTGGCGCGCGAGAGGCTGCGCGCGGCACCGAACTCGATCGCGGCAGCAGACCCTTGCACCGCCTTGAGCTTCGCTTCGCCCTCCTTGCGTGCCAGTGCCGCGGCTTCCTTGCGCGTAAGTGATGACTTGATCTCGGCTTCGACCTGCTCAAACGGCTTGGTCGCCTGTGGTTTGTATTCCATCACCCGCGCCGACACCATCACACCAGGCGCGACTTCCACCGCTTCGGTATTGCGCTTGGCCTTGAGCGCATCGTCCGAGAACAGGCGCTCAAGAACCCGCGGGTGGCCCAACTGGCGCGGCGGCGCGGCGCGCGAAAATGACTCCGTCGACTCCAGTTTCAACTTGTACTTGTCGGCGGCGGGCTTGAGGCTGTCGGCCTGCTCATACACGGTGTTGGTGAATCCTTCCGCGCTCTCGGTAAACTTTTTCTGCGCCTGGGCACGCGTCCATTCCTTCTCGATTTCGCCGCGCACCTCGTCTAAGGTACGCACCTTGCCCGGCTTGATACCAATCAGTTTGATGACGTGGTAGCCGAACTCGGATTCCACCACGTTGCTGATTTCGCCTTCCTTCATGGCGAAGACCGCATCCTCGAAGGCCTTGACCATGGAGCCACGCCCGAAGCTGCCAAGACTGCCGCCCTGGGCGGCGGATCCGGGATCCTGCGACAGCTTGGTGGCCAGCGCGGCAAAGTCGGCACCCGGCGCCTTGACCTGCTTCAAAATATCTTCGGCGCGCGCCTTCAACGCAGCGCGGTCGGATTTTTCCTCGAACTTGACCAGGATGTGGCTGGCCTGGCGCTGTTCATCCTGGCGATACCTTGCGATGTTCTGGTCGTAGAAGGCCTTGACCTCCTCCTGCGGCGCGGTGAGCGATGCGGCGATCGCCTCGACGCTCAACACCACGTACTCGGCCTTGACCTCCGCCGGCCGCGCGAATTCCTTCAGGTTGGCGTCGTAGTAGCCGCGCACCGCCTCGGGGGCCAACTTGACCGCAGCGGTGAAACTGTCGTCCTTGATGATGAATTCCTGCACTTCACGCACTTCACCCTGGGCGCGCGCGATCATTGCCTGCACCGCGCGCGGCGCGAACGCCGACTCGCCGACACCGGTATTGAGCGCCTGCATCGAAAGATCCTGGCGCAAGCGATTTTCGAAAGCCTCGGGTGTGTAACCCTGTGCCGCCAGCAGGCGGGTATAGCGTTCCTTGCTGAACTGGCCGCCCTCCTGCACCGCCGGAATCGCCATGATCACTTCGCGCAGGCGTTCATCGGTGATAACGACACTGCGCTCGACGGCATAGGTGGTAAGCGCGCGCTGATTGACCAGCGAATCGAGCGCTGCCGTGCGTGCTTCCGGTGTATCGAACATCGCCGGATCGAACGGGATGTTCAGATTGCGCGCCATTTCACGCTGACGCTCGAGCTGGTCACGCTGGGCTTGGCTGAATTCCTGCTGGGTGATGGCGTGCCCGCCCACCTTGGCCACGGAAGTCGGATCGTCTCCCATCCTGTTGTAGCCATCGATGCCGAAAAAAGCGAATGGCGGCACGATCAGCACCAACAGCAGAAACTGCATCAGGCGTTGGTGGGTGCGAATGAATTCGAACATGACTGGAACCATCCCTGGATAAACGTCGCCGGCGCCGACTGGTGCAAAAGGTACCGTGTGTAAAAAAAAGCCGAACTCGCAGGTTCGGCTCTTCTTAATGATGGCGGAGTGGACGGGACTCGAACCCGCGACCCCCGGCGTGACAGGCCGGTATTCTAACCAACTGAACTACCACTCCATGATCGATCGTAATGCCTGAACCGCGTTTCTCGTCTGCACAGCGCTTGGTGGGTGCTGACGGGATCGAACCGCCGACATTCGCCTTGTAAGGGCGACGCTCTACCAGCTGAGCTAAGCACCCTTCGCATCCAGGCTGCCCGTTAAAGCCGAAAGTTTTTGGGCAACTTGACCAGCAAAGACCACTATTTTACAGCATCTTTCAAAGCTTTGCCCGGCTTGAACTTGGGCACTTTCGCGGCCGGAATCTTGATCGGCATGTTGGTGCGCGGGTTGCGCCCGGTGCGCTGCTTGCGCCTGGCCACCTGAAAGGTGCCGAAGCCCACCAGGGTGACGCTGCCGTTCTTCTTCAGCGTGGTCTTCACCGCGGCGACCATCGCATCGAGCGCGCGCCCGGCCGCCGCCTTGGAGATGTCGGCCACCTTCGCGATGTGCTCCACCATATCCGCCTTGTTCATGCTGGTTGCCCCTTTGAATGAAAAATCGCCACATGCCCCGGCCCGCATTACCAGCACTATCCCGGAGCACTCACCAGGTGCGCCGGCATTTTCGCGCGACTGTTTGCCTGCCTGCCGACTATTTCTCCCCCCGGCATCACGCAAGCTCTTCAATGACTAAGTCTATATTAATCGCCCCCACCCGTCATCCGACCGGTAGCGTCGCCGACAGATCACGCAAGCGGCCCGAGACAATCGGCGAAACGCCGCGCGCAGGCATTGCCAAAATCGGTGGCCGTGATCGCCGGCGCGCGATCATGCACGTCCAGACCCAGGCGCGCCGCCGCGATCCGCTTGCCGTAGCAAACCAGGTGATCGATCGATTGCATCATGAACACCACACCCGGCAACAGGGTGCCGTACATCCGCAGGGCGTCCTCTTCGTTACCCGTTTGCCAGGCGTCGAATACCCGTGCCTGCCAATCGAAACTGTCAACCCCGATGACCATGCCGGCACAGCCGGCGCGCAGGTTGTCGGGCAGTTCAAGGCCGCCGCGGCCATTGAATACTGCCATGCCGGGGTTGGCCGCGATCACCTGGCGCATTTGCACCACCGGGCCTTCGCCCTTGAGCAGAACGAAGTTGCCACGCAGCGCGGCCAGCCGCGCGATCGATGCGGCGCTCAAGCCAACCCCCAGATACTCCGGTGCATTCTGGATCGCGCAGGGCAGGCCGGTGCGGGTCATGACCTCGGCGAAGAAATCGAAGTAAAAACGCTCGGGCCGGGTTCGATCACGCGGCGGCTGCAGGATCAGCCATTGCGCACCATGCTCGGCAGCGAAGCCCGCCAGTTCGGCCTGCTCGTCCACCGTATCGCCCGAGACCGTGATGGCAATCGGCTTGCGGCCTGCAGCACCCTCGGCCAGCCAGGCGATGACATCGCGCTTTTCACGGGCTGAAAGCTTGCCCATCTCGGTGGCCAGGCCCAGCGCGGCGATGCCATGACAGGGGTTGGCAACGCAGGCTGCGATCTGCCGCCGCATGGCGCTTCGATCAAGCCCGCCAGCGGGCCCGAAAAACGCATACAGGATCGGATAGATGCCTGCAAACACGCCCGACACCCTCAGGCCAGGCCCAGGCGCGGATGCGCCAGAACCTCGCGATTGACCACATACTCGGGACGCCGCCCTGCCAGCGCATCGACGATGCTTTGCAGTCCGATGGCAGCCATGTTGTGAAAGCACTCGTCGGTCCAGCACAGCGAATGCGGGGTGACGATCACGTTGTCCATGGCGAGCAGCGGGTTGGCCGGATCGACCGGCTCCTGCTCGAACACGTCGGTGGCGGCGCCGGCGATGCGCCCGCTCCTCAACGCCTCGATCAGGGCAGGCTCGTCGACGATGGGGCCGCGCGCCACGTTGATCAGATAGGCGGATCGTTTCATGCGCGCGAATTGCGGCGCGCCGACCAGATGCCGCGTGCTTTCGTTCAGGAGGCAGGTCACCACCACGAAGTCGGATTGCGCAAGCAGGGTGTCGAGGTCGACCTTGCGCGCGCCGATGTAACCCAGTTCGACGCTGTTGGCATAGGGATCGGCCGCCAGCAACTGCAGGTCGAATGTGCCCGCCATGCGCAGCAGCTCGCGCCCGATGCCGCCGGCGCCGATCACGCCGAGCGTGCGGCCCGAAAGTCCCATGCCCATGTTGTCCATGCGCTCGTTCCAGCGCCCTGTGCGCGTAAGCCGGTCCTTGAGAAACAGGCGTCCGGCCAATGCCAGCATGAAGGTCAGCGCGATGGTCGCCACCGGCCGCGGCATCGCCGCCGGTGTATTGGTCACCAGCACGCCGGCGGCGGTCATGGCGGCCACGTCCACCGAGTCATAGCCCACGCCATGGCGTGCGATCACCCGGACCCGGCAATCCGTGCCGGCGACCGCCGCCGCCGGCACGCGCGGGGTGTTGACGTAGAGCGCATCGTAGGCAGCGGCATGTTCGGGCCCGAGTTGCGCCAGCTTGTGCGGCAAATACTCCCAATCGATCTGCGGCGCGTCGTCGAGAATCTTCAGTGCCGCACGGCCGAACGCCGGTTCGCCGCGTGAGTCGAGAAAGTCGCGCGTAATCCCCACCTTGAAGCGTTCGCTCATTTTTTCACCTCCGGAAAATCACGCATGGCCGCGATGCCCTGGGCCAGTGCGGCCTGCAACATCAGTTGGTCGATGCCATAGGCCAGCAGACGATAGCCGTGCCCCAGGTACTCGCGCGCCAGGTCGGAATCGGTAGCGAGGTACGCCGCGGTCTTGCCGTGGCTGGCGCATGCGCGCTCGATGCGCCGTACCGCAGCCAGGTAATCCGGGTGCGCGAACTGCCCGGGAATGCCCATGAAATTGGTCAGATCGAAGTGCCCCAGCCACAACGCGTCGATGCCCGGCACCGCCGCGATGGCTTCCACCTCACCCAGGCCCTCGACCGTTTCGATTTGCGCGATCACCATGGTGCGCGCGTGCAGCGCGGCGATCTTGGCAGCCACATCACCGCCCTGATAGTCGTCGTGTGCGAAGCCGAATGCGGCGCCGCGCCGGCCCAACGGTGGATAGCGGGTACAGGCAACGATGTGCGCCGCTTCCTCCGCACTGCCGACCATTGGCACCATGATCCCCAAGGCGCCAATATCGAGCGCCCGCGCAATGAAATGGTATTCGCCGCGCGGCACCCGAACCATGGGCACGACACCCAGACCGCGGCACAGGGCGAACTGGGTCTTCAAGGTTTCAAACTCCAGTCCGGAATGCTCCATGTCGTACAGAACATAGTCGGCGCCGGCATTGCGACAGATCTGCGGCAGACCGGGGCTGAACATCTCGAACACCATGGCGCCGAACGCATGGCCGCCACGCGCCAGGGTTTCTTTTACCGGGTTTGAACGCAACAGAGACTCCTTGAAGAGAATTGCCACAAGGCCGGCGGCGGCCGCATCACTTTGCCGGCGCGTACTTGGCGCCGTCCCAGACCAGCCGGGTCGGACCGGGAATCGCCTGCTGCGACTGCGGATGCAATGCATCGCCCGGCAGCGCCAGGCAGCGCACGCCGCCATCCTCGAAGGTCACCGGCTGCAGCACGGGCGGTTGTTGCGAACGCGCATCCGCCAGCAGCATTTCGATGCTGTCGTACTGCGCCAGGTGCTGCAGGCTCATGTAGGTGGGCGGCGCCAGCTTGATGCTGCCGCTTGTCCAGCGTGCAAGCGCCGCGCGCGGGCTGAGCCACTCACTGTGCGTGGCCTCGAAGTCGTCATGCACCGCCGCCTGCTCCGGCGGCGCCACCGCCAGGAAAAAGCGTGCGTCGAAACGCTTGGCGAGTATCGCCGGTGTGACCCAGCGGACCCATGGCACCAGGGCGGCGGCGTCGAGCATGGCATCGAGCGAAGCCAAGACCTCAGCCAGCGGTACCTTGCCATTGAGGCGCTCGCGCGCTGCCCGCAGGTCACCGGCCAGGCCATGCGCCAGAAGAACACCGGCTTCCTCGAAGGTTTCGCGCGCCGCGGCCACAAACATGCCGGCCGCCCGCTCGCGCGGCAGCTCTTCGCCCAGCGCCGCGACATCGAGGTCCGCAACGCCGTGCACCCGAGCCAGCATGGCCGCCGAACTGTCGGCCGCATCCACCTTGCCGCCGGGAAATACATGCGCTTCGCCCAGCACATCCGACAGGCCGCTGCGCTTGACCATGAACACCTCGAAGCCGCCGGGCGCGCCGCGCAACAGCAGCACCGTGGCGGCATCGCGCGGCAGCGCCACTTCCTTGGTTGCGTCCGGTCCGAATTGCATCAGCCCTCCCTTGGTGTCACTTGGCGGTGGCGAAAGCATCCGGCTTCATGGTCATTGAACATGCCGGTGGCCTGCATCAGGGACTGGCAAATCGTCGGGCCGACGAATTTGCAGCCATAGCCCGAAAGCGCCTTGCTCATCGCGGCCGACTGCGGGGTCGCCACCGGCGCGTCTCGGTATGAACGCCAATGATTGATGACCGGATCGCCGTCGACAAAGCGCCAAAGAAACGCCGCCAGCGAGCCATGCTCGTCACGCATGCGGCGCACCGCTTTCGCGTTGACCACTGCGGCATTGACCTTGGCGCGATTGCGCACGATGCCGGGATCGGCCAGGAGCTTCTCTATTCTGGCGCTGCCGAAGCGGGCGACGCGATCGGCATCAAAGCCTGCGAAAGCGACGCGATAGTTTTCGCGCTTTTTCAAAATGGTGATCCACGACAGGCCGGCCTGCGCGCCTTCAAGGATCAGCATTTCAAACAGATGGGTGTCGTCATGCGAAGGCACACCCCACTCATGATCATGATAGTGCAGATACAAGGGATCCTCGGAGACCCAGCCGCAACGATGCACCCGGGTTTCCTGAAGCATCGTCACGGGCCAGCAAACAAACTGTCGATGCCCTCAACCGGTTCGAAGCGCCCGTCGCGAAAGATCAGGCGGGTGGGGCCCGGCATGACACGCGTCGGACTGGAATGCGCGGCGTCGCCCGGGTATGCCACCACGCGCGTGCCGTCGAGTTCGAACGGTTGCGGGTCGATCACCCGCGGCCACAGGCCGGAATCCCGGTGCATCGCCACCGCGACACTTGGGTAGGTCGCCAGTTCCAGAAGACTCATCAACTGCGGCGCTGCCAGCATGATTTCGCGTAGACGATAGCGCTGCAAAGCCGCACGCGGACTCAGCCACACGCTTTCGGTGGCCTCGTGGTTGTCGTGCCGCGCGATCTGGTCCTGCGGTGCGCGCGTCAGGAAGAAGCGCGAGTCAAAGCGCTTCCTTGCCAGCGACGGCATTTTCGGTGTGATCCAGCGTGACCAGGGCTTGAGGGCACTGACGCTCAAGCGCAGGTCGAGTTCCTCGAGCACCTCGATGAACGAGAAGCCGGAGCGCACGCGACGGGTTGCCTCGTCCGCATACTCCGCACCTGCCGGTCGGCCATCGCGCCGCGTCGCCAGCAACACACCTGCTTCTTCAAAGGTTTCGCGCGCGGCCGCGACGTAGCATGCGGCCGCAGCCCGCACCTCGAGCGCAGGGTCGCCGAGCGCTGCGTGCAAGGCCTTGTCATCGGAATCGATGCGCGCCAGCATGTCTTCAGCGCTATCGGCGCGGTCGACCTTGCCGCCAGGAAACACATAGGCACCGCCCAGCACTTCGGAATCGTCATGACGCCGCTGCATCAAAAGCTCCAGGCCATCGGCACCGTCTCGCAACAAGAGGACCGTGGCCGACGGCCGCGGTGGTGTCTCGACGACTTCGTGATTGATGCGGAATTGCGCGGAACTCATGTTTGACTCCTGACATCTTTCCCGCTGAAGCCGCCGCGTGTTGCCGCTGCGATGCCCGAATACGCCGGCGCAGCAAGGGTTATTGAAGAAAGTGCCGGTGCGGGAGATTGGGAGGGTGATTGGAACACGTCGCTGCGACTTTTTGCCCGCCTTACGGGCTTTTTGGCCACGTATCCAGACAGTTACAATCGCGCTGCATTATCGGCCGTGGAGGCGATTAATGCAAACCAGCCACAGCTTTCCGGAGACAAAGCCAATGCAAGCACGCTATGCCGTCGAGGCACTGACAGGCCACGCCCGCGCCCTTCTTGTGGCCGCCGGGATGGATGCCGACAAAGCCGCCAGCGTCGCCGAAATTTTGGTCGAAGGTGATCTGATGGGGCACGACACGCACGGCCTGGCCTTGCTCGGCCCCTACCTGGGTGAGCTTGATAGCGGCGCGATGACCAGGAGCGGCGCGCCGCTTTTGCTCAACCAGCGGCCTGCCACCCAGGTGTGGGACGGGTTGCGCCTGCCCGGACCGTGGCTGGTGGTACAGGCGCTCGAAGCCTGCGCCAGCATGGCGCGCACCTATGGCACCGGCACGGTGGTGATACGCCGATCGCACCATATCGCCGCGCTGACTACCTACCTCAAGCGCGCCACCGACCAGGGCCTGCTGATGCTGCTGTACTGCAGCGACCGCAACAGCGCCAGCGTCGCTCCCTATGGCGGACGCGATCCGGTATTCAGCCCCAACCCGATGGCCTTCGGCATTCCGACCGGCGGCGAGCCCATCCTGGTGGATGTGTCATGTTCGATCACCACCAACGGCATGAGCGGGCGCCTGGCCAAGGAAGGCAAGCGCTTTCCCGGCAAGTGGCTGCTCGACGACAAGGGCGAGCCTACGGATGACCCGAAGTTCGGCCTGCCCGACGGCGGCGGTTCCATCCAGTTGCTGGGCGGCACCGATGCCGGCCACAAGGGCTATGGCCTGACACTCCTGGTGGAATCCCTCACTGGCGGCCTTGCGGCCCACGGCCGCGCCGATCCAAAAGACGGCTGGGGCGCCACCGTGTTCGTGCAGTTGCTCGACCCCGAGGCGTTCGGTGGCCTGGAAGGTGCAACCCGCCAGCTTGACTTCGTAGCCGCAGCCTGCCATGCCTCGACCCCGCGCATCTCCGGCCAACCGGTTCGGCTACCCGGCGAACGTGCGCAGGCCCGGCGTGCAGACCAGATCGCGCATGGCGTGTTGCTGCATGCGTCGATCATGCCGATGCTGGCTCCCTGGACGCAAAAGCTCGGCGTTGCAACGCCGCAGGCACTGCCTTGAAGACTCAGGCGGTTATTTCCATCCTTACTTCGCCGACACCATCGACCACAAACGAAACGCGCTCGCCAACCTGTGGAAAGCGGGTTGTCACCAGACTGCCGGTGGTCACGAATTCGCCCGCGCGCAAGCCCTGGCCACGAGTCTGCAGGTGCCGCACGATCCACAGCATCGCGTCCAGCGGGTGCCCCAGCACATCACGCCCGTGACCCGCCCCCGCTTCCACCCCGTTGACAGTGGCCACGCCGCGCAGGGCCGCCAGGTCGAGCCCCTGCCAATCGGTCTTCCAGTCGCCCAGCACAACGCCATGGTTCCATGCGTTGTCGGCAGCCAGGGACAGCATGGTCGCACCCTCGTCCCGGCCGAAGCGACTGTAATCGGCACCGCGATCGTCGATCAACTCGAACGCTGCGCACACCCCGCCGATATGCGCGGCAATCGCAGCCCGGGTCGAGGGCGGCGCGTCGACACTGGTATCGCTATCCACCAGAAATGCGAGTTCGCATTCGAAACCGATATGCACGCCCGCGCCTGCGCTGACGGTGGCCGGCGAGCGCTGCACGGCGCTGGCCAGCACCTGACCGGCGATGGAGTCGCCGTAGCCGACAAACGCGCGCATGGCTGGCGTGGTGAGGGCGATCTTGTGCCCTGCGCGCGGTCCGCGCCCGGTCGCGCAGCGCAGGGCCACCAGCGCATCCTGCACCGCGTAGGCCTGGGCGACGGATTCCGGCGTTGCGGCGCCGGCCAGCGGCGCAAATGGCCGGCGTTGCGCGTGCTCGGCATCGAGCCAGCGCGCCGCCGCGTTGATCTTGCCACCAGACACCTGGTTCATGATTGCCGTTCCCTTTTGATGCATGTGGCCGCGATTATCGGCCTTTCACGCCCACAGGTCGAATCCGTACATCGCTTCGGGCTCGAAGGCGCGGCATGCTGAACCGGCCGGAGCCGAACCGGCTGCGCGGCTTGATCCTGATGGTCGGCGCTGGCCTGTGCTGGAGCATGGGCGGCCTGGTGGTGCGCTCGCTGACCCTGCAGGATGCCTGGGCGATCGTCTTCTGGCGCTCGATTTTCATGGCCCTCTTCGTGGCGGTGGTGCTGCTGGTGCTGCATCGTCGCAGCATGCTGACCGAAGTACGCGCCATCGGCCCGGCCGGCTGCGTGGCCGCGCTGTGTCTGGCTGCGCAAATCTATTTGTTCATACTTTCCCTGCGCAACACCTCGACTGCGCACACCTTTGTGTTGATGAGCATCTCGCCGTTGGTGACCGCGCTGGCCGGGCGCCTGTTCCTAGGCGAGCGTGTGGTGTGGACCACCTGGGTGGCGATCGGCGTGGCGCTCGCCGGCATCGGCGTGATGTTCGGCGGTGGCTTTGCGGCGCAGTCCGAGCGCGCCCATTTGATCGGCAACCTGTTCGCTCTCGGTATACCGCTGGCCTACGCCTGCCAGATCCTCGCCGTGCGGCAGGTGCGTGGCAAGGCGGACGCGCCACCCAACCTGTTGCCTACCATCCTGGTCGGTGGCCTGGTCGCCGCCGCACCGGCTGCGTTATTGGCACCCAGCCTGGCGGCGAGCACCCCCGACATGCTGCTGCTGGCCTTCATGGGCTGCATTCAGTTGGGCCTGGGTTGCCTGTTGATGACACTCGCGGTACCGCATTTGCGTGCCGCCGAAATGGGTCTGCTGGCGCTGCTCGAAACCATCCTTGCGCCACTCTGGGTATGGCTGGGCGTCGGTGAAACGCCGGGCACGGGCGCACTCATCGGCGGTGGCATGATCGTAGGCGCCCTGCTGGTCAACGGGCTTTTCAGCCTGCGCCACGACTCAAGGCGGTAGCGGAATGTCGGCGTTCCAGCAAATTGTTGGCCACCAGAGCGCCGATCACCACGCCGGCACCAAGCCATTCAACCGGCAGCGGCATGTGTCCGCGCAGTGCGTCGACCGCGAACACCGCCACCGGGGTGGCATTGGCGATCAGCAGTGTATTGACCGCACCCAGCCGGGCCACAGCGATAGCAAACAGGAATATCGCCACGTAGAACGGGAATACACCGATGTAGGCGATCGCCGGCAATTGCGCCAGCACCGTCGCCGCCGAGGGCACCTGCGCAATCCCGAATGGCGTGAGAATGGCGGTCAGGATACAGATGCCGGCCGTCCCGGCCAGGCACGCTAACGTGGTGTAGCGCAAAGGTGACCAGGTGGCGAAGCGCTGTGCCCCCAGGGTGTAGACAATCCAGCCCAGGGCACCGACAAACGCCATCGCATCGCCGATCAGCGAGCCGCCGCTGAGCGCCCGGGTGAAGTCACCACGGGTGATCACCAGGGCCAGGCCGGCGAAGGCGACCAGGATGCAGGCCATGGTGTGGGTGGCGGGGCGTATGCCGCGGCTCACCCAGAACCAGAATGCGGTCAACATCGGCTGCAGCGCCATGATCACCGAGATATGCCCCGGACTTGTGTAGTACAGGGCCCAGAACACGATCAGCCCGAACACCATGAAGCCGGCACAGCCATGCAGCACCACCGACGCCCCGCGCCCTTCGGTGGAAAAGGCTGCCGCCCCCTCACGCCACCATAGCGTCAAGGCGAACAGCAATGCACCGATCGCGTAACGCAGCACACCGAAGTAATACTGGTCCATGTACTGGAGCACGTGTTGCGACAAAGGCAACTGTGTACCCCACAAGAGGACCGTAACCACCATACCCGCGGTAGCCAGCGTCCTGGCGCGTCCGTCGGACGCAACGCTCAGCATCGTCGTACCGTGCACGCAGCGGTCAAACGGGCATGCCCCGCAGTCGCATCAACTAGGCCGTTGGCAGGCGGTGGTCGCGAAACTGTTCGCGCAGCTTCACCTTGAGCATCTTGCCGGTGGCCCCGAGCGGAATCGCATCGACGAAGGCAACATCGTCCGGCAACCACCATTTGGCGATCTTGCCATCGAAGAAGTGCAGCAGTTCCTCCCTTGTAACATCCATGCCGGGCTTCTTCACTACCACCAGCAGCGGCCGCTCATCCCATTTCGGGTGCGCAATACCGATCACGGCCGCCTGCTGGACCGCCGCATGCGCCACCGCGATGTTTTCGAGGTCAATCGAACTGATCCACTCGCCACCCGACTTGATCACGTCCTTGCTGCGATCGGTGATCTGCATATAGCCGTCGGGGCTGATCGAGGCCACGTCGCCGGTGGGAAACCAGCCATCGACGAGTGGATCACCGCCCTCGCCTTTGAAGTAGTCGCGCACCACCCAGGGCCCGCGAACCAGCAGGTCGCCAAAGGCCTTGCCGTCCCACGGCAGCTCCGCGCCGTCGCCACCGACGATCTTCATGTCCACGCCAAACACCGCACGACCCTGGGTGATTTCAACCTTGAACTGCTCTTCAGGCGCCTGCGACAGATGCTTGGTCTTCAGGTTGCACACCGTGCCCAGCGGCGACATCTCGGTCATGCCCCAGGCATGCAGCACCTTGACCCCGTAGTCGTCCTGGAAGGTCTTGATCATCGCCGGCGGACATGAGGAGCCTCCGATCACGGTGCACCTGAGCGTCGAGAACTTGAGCCCGTTTTGTTTGAGGTGTGCGAGCAATCCCAGCCATACCGTGGGTACGCCCGCCGACATGCTCACCTTCTCGGTCTCGAACAATTCGAAAATGCTCTTGCCGTCAAGGTGCGGCCCGGGTAGCACCAGTTTCGCGCCTACCAGCGGGCAGGCATAGGCCAGGCCCCAGGAATTGACATGGAACATCGGCACCACCGGCAAAATGCAGTCGCGCGCCGAGCAGTTGAGGCTGTCCGGCAACGCCGATGCATAGGCATGCAGCATGGTCGACCGATGGCTGTACAGGGCGCCCTTGGGATTGCCGGTGGTGCCCGAGGTGTAGCACAGAGACGAAGCGGTGTTCTCGTCAAAACTCGGCCATTGCAACTGATCCGAGGCCGCGCCCAGAAGGTCTTCATAGCACAAGAGGCCCTCCAGCTTCGAATTCCCGGGCATGTGCGCGCGGTCGGTCATCAGCACCAGGATCTTGCAGGTTTTCAGGTGCCCGGCGATGCCCTCCACCAGGGGCAGGAAAGTCAGGTCGAAGAACAGCACCCGATCTTCGGCGTGGTTGATGATCCAGGCGATCTGCTCCGGAAACAGGCGTGGATTGATGGTGTGCATCACCGCGCCGATACCGGATATGCCGTAGTACAGCTCGAAATGCCGATAGCCGTTCCACGCCAGCGTGCCGACACGGTCACCAAGGCCTACGCCGAGACTGTGCAGCGCATTGGCGGCGCGCTTGGCGCGAAGCCTGGCTTCGGCATAGGTGTAGCGATGCATGCCGCCCTCGACCGTGCGCGACACCACCTCGCTGTCGGCATGATGCCGCGCGGCATGTTCGATGACCGTGGAAATGAGCAGCGGTTGGCTCTGCATGAGGCCCAGCATATGTTTCTCCGGATAGGCGATTGCAGCGACGAAACAGCTACGAAACAGCTACGAAAACGCATTGCGATTATAGCTGCCGCCCATGCGATGCTGCGCCAAGCCAAGGTCGCCTGCGCGACCTCGCGCAGGGCTGATCAGACGAGAAAAAGCCCGCATGCGAAATGCATGCGGGCCTGTGTGAACGCAGCGTCGCGCCTTACCTGCCGCTGACCCAGGCTGCCAGTTCCTTGACCTCCTGGCTACCCGGCTGACGCTCCTGCATGGCCTTGACCACCGTCTTCATGTCCTCGTACATCATGTGACTGTCGAGCACGGTGTAAAGATAAAGCTCTGGCGTGATGTCATCGGCTGCGGCAGTGGCGCGCCAGGCGTCATAGGTCTTCTTCGCAGAAGCCACTTCGGCGCTCTGGCTGGCACTCAGTTGCTGGGTTTTGATCCCGCGTACGGTCACGCCGCCCGCACGCCCCAGCTTGGCGATCTGTATCACCTCCGCGGTCTGCGCCAGTTTGGCCGGCGCGCTGCCCGGCACCTGGGAGACCTCCGGCCGGCCGGCCGTCGCGTCGCCCTGCTTCGCGCCAGCCTTGAACACCGCCGGCCCCTTCCAGGTTTCCTGGCGACCACCGTCGAAATACACCACGCGCAACAGCGCGCCTTCAGCCACAGTGAAGCGATCACCTTCACGAACCTTCATGAAGGGGGTTGCCCGCGTGGCGGCACTACCGCCCTGATAGGTAACCTCACCCTGCATCTGGTTGATCAAGCCGACGTCGGCCCCCGACCAGGCAACGCATGCGAACCCAAGGCACAGCATCTGGCCTGACCAGCGGACAAGGCGGGAAAGAGTCAAGGTTGTCATTTGGATTCCTTCATAAATCCGCCGCCGCCGGGTGTCGGCATCGCCATTATGCATCGCGCCATGATGCAACGCACCAACCGATATTGCTCGTAAAGCCGCAAGACCTCAAGGCAAAATGTCACGCAGGCCTGCGCAAGCGGGCCGATTGCCGGCTCATATCACCATTTTTAACGATTCCGCAGGCCTTCGTCACCCGTCACCTCGACCACGTCAACCACCCCCGAGCGACCTTTTACCGCGATGCTGTCGCGCCGCCCTGCGATCACGCCCGCGCCCGCCGCTTCGACAGTGGCACGGCTGGCAACAATCCGCCAGCCAAGGTCCTTGGTTGCCCCCTCCAGGCGCGAGGCGGTATTCACGGTATCGCCAATGATGGTGTACTCGCGGCGCTTTTCGGTGCCGATGTCACCCGAGATCACCACACCGGTATGCAGCCCGATGCCGATGGCGAATTCCGGCAGGCCGCGGTCGCCGAAGCGCTCGTGCATCCAGAGCTTGAACTCGTCAGCGGCGGCCAGCATGCCAAGCGCGGCGCGCACCGAACGGCGCGCGTGGTCCGGGTAAGGCACGGGCGAGCCGAACATCGCCATCACGGCATCGCCGATGTACTTGTTGACATTGCCGCGTTCAGCCAGAATCGGCTCGCATACCCGTGCAAAATAGGTGTTGAGCATCTCGACGACTTCATGCGCGCTGAGCTTCTCGGAGATGGTGGTGAAATTGCGGATGTCGGAGAAAAGCACCGTCACCGTCATCTCCTCGCCCTTCAAGTCGAGCCCTTCCCCTTCACCCTGGTTGGCGATCAGGAGATCGACCACTTCAGACGACACGTAGGAACCGAACATCGAGCGCAGGCGGCGCCGCGCACGCTCCTCCCCGGTCAGCCGCAGGGCGAGCGTGATGAGGAACCCCAACAGCAGGGTCAACTGCAAAGCCGAAACCGGCAGCACCAAGTCGAAGCGGAAAGCCTGGTAAGCACCTGCGGCGAGCAACGCGGCCACGCCGATACCGGCCGCAGCGCCGGCAAGCGGATGCAAATGCAGGAACAGCCAACCGGCCAGCACGGACATGGCCAGGATGACCAGCGCGATGCCGGCCCGATCGAGGTCGCGCGGGAAGTGTCCCGAGAGCAGGGTCTCGACGATGTTGGCATGTACTTCGCCACCGGTCATCTGCGATCGGGTAAAGCCCACCAGGCCACGCGAATAAGGAGTCAGATGGGTGTCCTGTAAACTGGAGGAATCGTGTGCGGTGATGATCACCACCCGCCCCTTGAGCGCCTTGACCGCCGGCAGTTCGAGCGCCCCGGGCTCGAGCAGGCGCGCCATCGAGACACTGGGTATGGTGTTGGACGGCCCGACATAGCCGACCACGCGCGAGGCCGGTTTGCGTTCGATGCGTGCGCCGCCAACATTCCAGACAGCTGCCTGCGGATCCTGCGCGGCCACGCGCAGCGCAAGCTGGGTCGAAAACCCCAAGCCCGGCACGCCCGGCTCGGTGAGCAACACCGGATAGTAGCGCCGCACGATGCTGTCCTGGTCGGGAAACAAATTGGCCAGGCCAACATCCTGCAACTGGTTGGGCAGCAGGTAGAAGTGTTCCGGGGGCGGCAGCACCAATTCGGACTCACCACGCGAGTTCTCTATCAGGTGACCGACCAGGATCTTGTTGCCATGCGCCAGCCGTTCGCGAAACGCGCTGTCGTAGGTACGGCTGATTTGCGTGTCCGGCAGGTTGAGTCGTTTGAGCCAGGTCTCGGCACTGGTGGCGTAAACGAAATCGAGGCCGATCACGCTGGCCCCGGCTTCGTCCAAAACCTTCATCGCGGCCGCGAAGTGCGGTTGCCAGAATGCCAGCGGATCGTCCTTGAGCTTGAGAAAGGTGGCGTCATCCACCGACACGATCGCCACATGCAAGGCCTCACGCCTCTTGCCGGCGACGTGATGCCAGGCGTCGTAGTAAAAATCGTCGAACCCGGTGAGAAGGCCCTGCCATTGCGCCGCCAGCGTCAGGCCCGCAGTGGCCAGCGCCACCGCCACGAAGCGCCGCAAATCATGCCAGAGTGCCATCGGGCTCAATCGCCAACCAGTACGAACGGCGCCCAGAAAAACGGGTGTGCGCGCGAATACGTGCGACCACCGGTGGCGAAGCCGCTCCCGGCGACCGAGCGCTGCGCCGCCGCCAGTGACGCGATCGGCGACTTGCCGGCCTTGAGTTCGCGAAACGTTCCGGTGACAAGCGCCTGCGTTGCACTACTTTCCACCGGCCAATGACTGACCATCAGGCGCCGCGCGCCTGCGTACATGAACGCGCGTGTGAGGCCGGCGAAGCCCTCACCATTGTTGCCGGCCGGCGATTCGCCGGCCGTATTGCATGCCGACAAGACCAGAAGATCGGCCGACAGTTCGAGGTCCTCGATGACCTCTTTCATCGACAACAGGCCGTCCTCGCCGCCCAGGTCGCCGGTGAGCGTCAACGCCAGCGCCGGCTGGGCCAGCGCGCGCGACGGGGTGCGCGAGCGCCCTTCGGCGTCGGCGCCCGGATCGATGCTTTGCACGAAGTCGGCGCCAAGAAAGCCGTGGGTGGCGAACAGTACATAGCGCGCGTCCTTGAGCACGCCGGATTTGGCGCGCTTTTCCTGCGCTTCGCGGCGCGTCAGCACCAGCGAGGGCTCACCCAGCAGGGCCGCGACCTCGCGCGCCTCCTGCTCGGTTTCGGGCAGGCGCGGAATACGTGGCAGGCCGTCCGCCCCCGCGCCCGCAAGGCTGCCCAGCAGGTCGCGGGTAAGGGCGCTATAGGTCGCCACCTCTCCGGATTCGGCACCAAACACCGGGTCGGCGAACGCCACAAGTTCACGCTGATAAGTGCCCGCCGCACGCGGATTGACCCGCTGCGAGGCAAGCGCCGCCAACGATGGCAGGTAGGTAAACCCGTGCGTGGCACCAGCGAACGGCAAGGCTGCGTATTCGGCCAGGAAGGGCTTCTCGGCGCTGCCGTCCGAGGCCGAGCGCACGGCGGCGAAGCGGGCGCGCTCCGCCTCGCCATAGCTTGTGACCAGCAACTCCAGCGGCAAGCCGTACAGGGCGCCGTCGGCCACCACCATAACCTGGCGCGCCCCCGCGAGCACATCGGCCAGCGGCCGGATCAGATCCTGGTAAAGGCCGGCAAGAATCGCCGGATCGACCTGGCGCAGCACCACCGGAGGATCCCCTTGGGCGATGCGCTCCATCGGGCGCCGGATCAGGCCGACGCGACGCGCGATCTCCTCGCGTGAAAGCCGCACGTGCACCATGCGAAAGCGTTCGCGGGTCACCGCAAAGACCAGCGTTTCATTCGGCAGCAGGGTAAACGACAGCAGCGCTTCTCCCGGCTTCATCAGTGTCTGCTGCAGTTCGTCCGCAGTCACCGGTCGCGGCGCGGTCAGCTCCATATATCGCGGGTAGTCGCGCCATAGCTGGTCCTCTGCCTGCCTCAGGCCGGTTGCTGCTTCCTGCATGCGCCTGGCAATCCCCGCCTTGAGTTCGGCGGCACCGGGCTGTGATGCGGCAACCGAAAGCCCGGCCAAGCGCAACTCGGCAATGCTGTCCTGCAGGCTGCGGCGCTGCGCGGCCAGGCGCTCGAAAACCGCATCATCGGAAAAGCGCGCGACGTCGGCCTGGCGCAGCATCTCGGAGAACACCCGCGACTGGCTGCGCGAAGCAATTGCCAGTGCCTCCCGGTCAAAGCCGGCACCAGGCGTTTGCCCGTGCAACACCGCCAGTATGCGGATCAATTCACGGTAGACATACGAGAACTGGCCGAGGAACGCATGGCGTGAGTCCTCCGACAGGCCGCGATTTTGCGCGTAAAGCGACTCGAGCGCATCCACCGCTTCCCGGTAGTAGGGCAAGGCTTCGCGCAAGCGCCCACGTCGCGCCAGGCTGTAGGCCATGCTGCTTGCGTTGATCAACAGATTGCGCTGCACGCCGGCGTCGCGCGCAATCGCCACTGCCTTGGCATAGTTGGCTTCAGCCTCGGCGATGCGCCCCTGGCGGTCATAGGTGATGGCAAGCGTGGTGAGCATGCTGGCGGTATCAAGATGCGTGGGCCCCAGCGCCTGTTCGGCGATCGCCAGCGCGCGTTGGTGCAGCGGCAAGGCTTCGTCGAAGCGCCCGCGCCCTGCAAGGAGAACGGCAAGGTTGTTGAGTGTCGCCGACATGGCCGCACCGCCCGCACCCTGCAACCGCTCTTGAATTGCCAGCGCCCGCCGGTAGAGTGTCTCGGTTTCCGACGCCTGTCGCGCCACCCCGACTTCGATACGCGCGCGCCGCCCCGGCGCCGCACCCAGCGCCGCCGGAGCGCCGGTTTCATCCTGTTTGCTTTGTTCAAACAGAGTGTTGGCAACATTGTTGAGGCTCAGCGCAATGTCCGGGTGAGCAGGCGGCAAACCTTTCTCGCGTGCCGCCAATACACGCCGGAAGAGCTGCTCGGCTTCACCAAACTTGCCCTGCAGCAGCATCACATTACCCAGATTGGTCAAGGTCGCAAGCGTCGTCGGATGCTCAGGGCCCAGTTGCTTCTCATGCACCGCCAATGCACTTCGATGCAGATTTTCCGCCTGCGACACATCTCCGGTCGCCGCCGTGACCGTAGCCGGCGTGCCTGCTTGCGCGCCCGCGCCGGACGCCATCGCTTGCCTGCCCGGTGACTGGCTCGCGCCCTGCGCCAGTTGACCGCTCCTGCCCAGGCGGTCCAGCACGCGTGCCAGGTTGGCCAGCGTCACGGCAGTGTCCGGGTTGTCGCGACCAGCGGTTTTTTCCTTGATCGCCAGGGCCCTGCGCAGCAACAACTCGGCATTGGCGAAATCCCCCTGGCGTTCAACCACCAGGCCAAGGTTGTTGAGCATGGCGCCCACGAATTCGTGCTGCGGACCCAGGTGCTTCTCGTAAATCGCCAAGGCGTCGCGAAAACTCGCTTCCGCGCCGGCCAGATCGTTCAGGCGCAGGCGCGCCGAACCCAGCGCTGAATGGCTGGTGGCGACGTTGGGGTCGGCCGCACCAAAACCTGCCGTTCCCGCCGCCAGCGCCTCGCGCGCCAGGCGGTCGGCCTGGGCGAAGTCGCCCTTGGCCAACCAATCGTCAACCTGCCCCTGCAATTGCTGCCATCGCTGGGCGTCAGGCAGGGACAAGGGCCGCGAACTTTGCGCAGCCGCAGCAGTCAGGCAAAGCGTGGCAACACAGGCGGCGATACAATTGCGAATGCTGATCAATCATCCTCCGTGCCGTCATGGCCAGGCGCCGGCGCGGGCGCGCAGCGCACCAAAATTGCCCTTCAACTGAAAGAGTATGCCACTGTGAACCAAGCTTTCCGGCCGCCCACACTGACCCTGCGTGCGGTTGATGCGCTTGACTGGTCGCCGCGCTTCGGCAGTTTGCCGTCGCATTTCTACAGTCGAGTCAATCCCAGTGCACTGCAGGATCCGTATTTGGTCGCTTTCAATCCGGATGCGGCGCCCCTGCTGGGCCTTGACCCGGCGGCGGCGACCAGCCACGAGTTTGTCGACAGCTTTACCGGGAACCGCCTGCCTCAGGGCGCCAACCCGTTGGCCGCCGTTTATTCCGGCCACCAGTTCGGCAGCTACGTACCGCGGCTGGGTGATGGGCGCGCGATTTCGCTGGGTGAAGTCGTGGGCCGCGACGGCATTTGCGACATTCAACTGAAGGGCGCCGGCCTTACACCCTACTCGCGCATGGGCGACGGGCGCGCCGTGTTGCGTTCATCGATCCGTGAGTACCTTTGCTCGGAAGCCATGCACGCGCTGGGCGTGCCCACCACGCGCGCCCTGGCGATCACCGGTTCGGACCAGCCGGTGATCCGCGAGACAGTCGAAACCGCCGCAGTGTTGACCCGGCTTGCCCCGTCTTTCGTGCGCTTCGGTTCGTTCGAATACTGGTATCACCGCCGCGATGGCGCCGCGGTGCGTACCTTGGCCGACTTCGTGATCCATGAATTCTTCCCTGAATTCGACGGGTTGGCGGATCGCCATGCGCGCTTTCTGGCCGAAGTGGTGAGGCGTACCGCAAACATGGTTGCCGCCTGGCAGACCTGCGGCTTCATGCACGGCGTGATGAATACCGACAACATGTCGATTCTCGGCTTGACGCTCGACTACGGCCCATTCGGCTTCATGGAGGCGTTCGATCCTGGCCACATCTGCAATCATTCAGACGACGCTGGCCGCTACGCCTACAACATGCAGCCCAGAGTGGCGCACTGGAATCTTTATGCACTGGGCCAGGCACTGGTGCCTTTGATGGAACCCGAAGCGATCGAAGCCGGGCTCAAGGGCTTCGACGCGGCGTTCGATACGGCCCTCAATGCCGGCCTGCGGCGCAAGCTCGGGCTGCTCGCCGAACGCGACGAGGATGTCGCCCTGTGCGACGAAATGTTCGCGCTGTTGGCCGAGTCGCGCATGGATTTCACCTCGTTCTTCAGGAATTTGGCACCTCTGGAGAGCGCGGGAACTGGCGGCGACCGTGTGCTGCGCGACCACAGCCTCAATCCGGCGCGCTTCGATGCCTGGGCACTGCGCTATCGCGCCCGGCTGTGCGCCGAGGACAGCGTCGACTCGCAACGGCGCGTCGCGATGAACGCGGTGAACCCCAAGTATGTGCTGCGAAACTATCTGGCCGAAGCGGCGATCCGCAAGGCCGCAGATCAGCGCGACTACTCGGAAATCGCGCGCCTGCATGATGTGCTCAGACGACCGTTTGACGAACAGCCGCAGTACGAGGCCTACGCCGCACCTGCACCGGACTGGGCGGCCGGCATCGAGGTCAGCTGCAGCTCGTGAGCGCGCGTCGGCCGACATGGCGCCGGCCTTGTGAAACCGTTCCCGGCAATGCTGCGTATCAACCGCCAAGGGAAGCGTTGAACCAGCGCGTAGGCCGAGAAAGTCGCTCTCGAAACATGCTGAATCGTAGAGGCTCGTTGTTCGGGGGCCGCGTTCCCGGGACTTGTTCAGCGTTTTCAAGACAGCAATTCCATGACACCCTGCCCACCTTACTTGAACAGTTGACAAAATGAACCTGCCCAAGATCAGCAAGACCGACCAGGACTGGAAGACGCAGCTCACCGGCGAACAATACGAGGTGACGCGCAAGCACGGTACCGAGCGCGCTTTCAGCGGCCAATACAATGACCACCACGGCGACGGCGTCTATTACTGCGTCTGCTGCGGCACGCCGCTGTGGGATTCACGCTACAAGTTCGAGTCCGGCACCGGTTGGCCGAGTTTCTGGCAACCGGCCGTCGATGCGAATGTCGCCACCGATACCGACACCAAGTTCTTCATGCGCCGTACCGAGGTCCATTGCGCGGTGTGTGAGGCGCACCAGGGCCACGTGTTCGAAGACGGGCCCCGGCCCACCGGCCTGCGTTATTGCATCAATTCCGCATCGCTCAAGTTCGTGGCGCGCGGCTGCGGAGCGGACGGTGCTGCTGCAGACGCCAAGGTAAAATGACGGGCTATGGATTTCCTCATCGATCTCGTCCCGGCGCTGCCGTTTCTGCTGGTCGCCTTCAATTTGATCGACATGTTCCTGGCGACCAAACTGGCGATGGGTGCGGCGGTGCTGCAGATCATCGCCAGCCGTCTGCGCTACGGACGTGTCAAACGCATGCACGCGGTGACCTTCGCCGCCATCATCGTGTTCGGCGCGATCACGCTTTTGTTGCACGACGACTACTTCATCAAGATCAAGCCGACCGTGCTCAACTGGGGCTTTGCGTTGGTTTTTCTGGGGGCGCCGTTGTTGTTCAAGAAAAACCTGCTGCGCATGATGCTGGGAGAAAAGCTGGCAATGCCTGATTTCGCCTGGGCGCGCCTGAATCTGATGTGGGTCGCCTACTTCTTCGCCATTGGCGCGACCAACTTGTATGTCGCGAACAACTTTTCGGCGGAAATCTGGGGCAAGTTCCGGGTATTTGGCATGTACGGGGCCTTGATTGCCTTCATGGTGATTCAGGGCTTTTATGTCTACCGGCACATGCAGCCTGAACCGGCACCTGCAGACACGAAGGAATGATGCTTGAACTCCGGCACTGACATGTTGCAGGACATTCGCCAGCGCTTGGCGGTGCTCGAACCAAGCCGGCTCGAACTGCGCGACGACGGCGCCGCCCACATCGGGCATGCAGGCGCCGGCGGTGGCCATTTTGCGTTGACCGTCGTGTCCGAGCATTTCACCGGCCAGTCACGCGTTGCGCGCCACCGCATGGTGTATGCGGCACTGGGCCCGTTGATGCAGGCGGGCATCCACGCGTTGGCGCTGTCGACATATGCGCCCACGGAAGTCGCGGCGCAAGACGCTTGAATCCAATTCAATCTCGAGGTATGACAATGAAGAATCGACTTCCCCTCCTTTTCGCGGGCCTGCTCGCAACCGCTGCCTGCGGCGCCCAGGCGCAAAACCTCGCGCGCGTCAACGGTGTGGCGATTCCAAGCGCGCGCGCCGATGCCATGGTCAAGGAACTCGCATCCCAGGGCCGCGGCGACAACCCGCAGTTGCGCCAGGCGGTTCGCGACGAGTTGATCAACCGTGAAATCATGATGCAGGAGGCCGGCCGGCTGGGCCTTGCCAAGCTGCCCGAGGTCGCCAACCAGCTGGAACTGGCGCGGCAGAACGTGCTGGTACGAGTTTACGTACAGGAGTACTTCAAGAAATTCCCGGTCACCGACGTCGAGATGAAGGGCGAGTACGAGCGCATCCGCAAGGAACTTGGCGAGAAGGAGTATCGGGCACGGCATATCCTGGTGAAAACAGAAGACGAAGCCCGCGCGATCACAGCCAGGATCAAGGGCGGCGCCAAGTTCGAGGAAATGGCAAAGGCATCCGACGACCCGGGCTCCAAGGACAAGGGCGGCGACCTTGACTGGGCTACCGCATCGACCTTCGTGCCGGAATTCTCCAGGGCGATGAGCGCGCTAAAAAGAGGGGAAGTCACCGAAACCCCGGTCAAGACGCAGTTCGGTTTCCATGTGATCCGGCTTGACGACGTGCGCGACACGCAGTTGCCATCGATGGAAGAGGCCAAACCGCGAATTTCCGAACTGCTGCAACGCCAGCGTTTCGAGAAAATGCTTGCCGAATTGCGCACCAAGGCCAAGGTCGAGTAACTGTTCCGGGGATTGGGTGCATGCATGCAGGCCGCCGGCAGGCGGCTTTTTTTTGCCTATCGGAATCGCACGCGAAGTTACATCATTTGCTATCATAGAAATGTTCACGATAGGTCTGTTGTATGATGCGCTGCATCCTTGCATCCTTGTTTCTCTCGACATGATGGAGATTCCCGATGACGCTCACCGAACTGCGGTACATCGTCGCTGTCGCCCGCGAGCGCCATTTCGGACATGCGGCGGAAGCCTGTTTCGTCAGCCAGCCCACTCTTTCCGTAGCGGTAAAAAAACTGGAGGAGGAACTCGGCACGGCACTGTTCGAGCGCAGCCAGAGCGAAGTCACCGTCACCCCGGTTGGCGCCGAAGTGGTAGCCCAGGCGCAACGGGTGCTTGAACAGGCCAGCGCCATCAAGGAACTGGTCAAACTAAGGCGCGATCCGCTGGCGGGACAATTGCGACTCGGCGTGATCTATTCGATCGCGCCCTATCTTTTGCCGGCACTGGTGCCACGCATGATCAAGACCGTTCCTGGCATGCCTCTGGTGATCGAGGAAAACTTTACTCACCGGCTGCTGGAAATGCTCAAGAGCGGGGATATCGACGTGGCAATTCTGGCACAGCCGTTCTCCGAGCCCGGCATCATGATGCAGGCGGTGTACGATGAACCGTTCATGGTCGCACTGCCGGCGGGACATGCATGGGCGGGACGCAAGTCGATTGCCGCTGCCGACTTGAAAAATGAAACCATGTTGCTGTTGGGTTCGGGCCATTGCCTGCGCGACCAGGTATTGCAGGTGTGCCCGGAACTGATGCGCTTTTCCTCCAGCAGCGTCGAGGGCATCCAGAAAACCTTTGAAGGCTCCTCGATTGAAACGATCCGCCACATGGTCGCCTCGGGTATCGGTCTGACCGTTTTGCCGGCCTCGGCGGTTCCGGCCGGTGAGCGCAGGAAAGACCTGATTGTTTACCGACCGTTCGTGGCGCCGGCGCCGAGCCGGCGCATCGCCCTGGCCTGGCGCAAGAGTTACACGCGCGCAAGCGCGATCGAAAAACTGCGTGAATGCGTTCTCGGAACCCGCCTGGCAGGCGTGCAAATGCTGGAAATGGCGCCGCTCGCAATGCACTGAACGACCGGCGTCCGGCTCAATTGCGGACCGTGCTGATCGGCCGGACGCTCGCCGGTGCTCTCACTGCCGTAGCGCGCCGCGCGGCGCGCGCCATGCGAACACCAGCGCCGCCCATCCGACGATGGTTGCCAACGCAACGAGATACGCCCACCACACGCCCAAGTCCATACTGAACCAGTAGATCAGGAGAAAGGCGAACGGATAAATCACGATGCCCTGAATCGCCGTGGCCAGCGCAGCCGCAGTCGCGGCCGCGCCCACGCGCGGTTGCATGAGGATGATCGAGCTTGTGAGCACCAGCGGAAAGGCCGCCAGCAAACCGGTCCAGTCAGGCCCGATGGTGTGACTGAGAGTCACCACCGCGCCGGCGACCAGCCCCACAAACAAGGCGCGCAAGGGCAGGTCGAACCAGCGCGTGGCACCAGCCAGCAACTTGCGGCCGGAGAGGGCGTGCCGAGTGGCAAGCGAACTGATCACCAAAGCCAGTGTACTCACCAGCAGCAAGGGCAGCGGCGCTGGATTCCAACGCTGCAGGAGCCACGCCACAAGAAACAAGGCGAGCAATGCCAAGCCCAGGCTTGCGGCCATGGGCATGCGCCGCGCGAGCAGCACATACACCATGCCGAAGGCCGCCACAGCGGTATTTGCGGCAACGCTGCCAAGCGCGGCCGCGGCGATGAAATGCGGCGGCGTGGTGAGCGCCAGCATCACATAGGTGGGGCCCACCGAGACCGGCATGGCCATGATCAGGCCGGCAATCAGCGGACCGCTTCTCTCGGCCATCGCTGCGGCCGATACCACCACGGTGGCCGCGAAAATCACCTTGAGCGCGATCGCCAGCCAGAGCGGGTAGTCGCTCAACTGCACCCGTTACCCATGGATCGCGCCCCGTGCCGGCGCATATCGCGCTAGGCCAGCCACGCGCGCGCGTTGCGGAACATGCGCATCCAGGGCCCGTCCTCTCCCCAGGCGGCTGGCGCCCAGGACTGCTGTACGGTACGAAAGGCGCGCTCGGGATGCGGCATCACGATGCCAAAGCGGCCGTCCGCCGTCGTGTAGCCATTGAGGCCCCCGGCCGAGCCATTCGGGTTGTAAGGATAGGTTTCGGTGGCAGCGCCACGGTTGTCGACATAGCGGATCACGGGAATCGCCGCGGCTGCATCGCCGTGTTGCGAAAAATCGCTGAAACCTTCGCCGTGCGCGGTGGGCACAGTGATGCGGCTGCCGACCATGCCGCCAAAAAAAATCGACGGCGATTCCAGCACTTCGACGGTGACAAAGCGCGCTTCGAACTGCTCGCTGCGATTCTTTGTAAAGCGCGGCCAGGCACTGGCACCCGGAACCAGGCTGCCGAGGTTGGCCATCATCTGGCAGCCATTGCAGACCCCGAGCGCGAACACGTCCGGGCGCGCGAAAAAGCCCTCGAAATCGGCACGTGCGCGCGGATTGAACAAGATCGATTTGCCCCAGCCGGCACCAGCACCGAGCACGTCGCCGAAGGAAAATCCACCGCAAGCCGCGAAGCCCTTGAAGTCCGCCAGCGACACACGCCCGCCGATGATGTCGCTCATGTGCACATCGTAGGCGGCAAAGCCGGCGCGGTCGAACGCCGCGGCCATCTCGACATGACCATTGACACCTTGCTCGCGCAGGATCGCGATCTTCGGCCGTGCGCCGATGGCGATCATCGGCATCACATGGTCGATGGCCGGATCGAAGCATAGCGATGGACTCAAACCCGGATCGTCGACATCGGCGGCGGCGTCGAATTCCTGCCTGGCGGTCTGCGGGTTGTCGCGCAAAGCCTGCATGCGGTAGCTGGTCTCACTCCATACGCGCAGCAGTTCGGCGCGCGGCAATGCGAACACCGGCTTGGCGTTTCGCACGAAGCGAATTTCGTCACGCTTGTTGGGCGAGCCCATGACGAAGGTGCATTTGCCCAAGCCCCATTGCGCAAGCCGGGCAATGATGGCGTTGCGTTCGCTCGACCGCACCTGAATCACCGCGCCCAGTTCCTCGTTGAACAAGGCCGCGAGCAGTTTGTCGTTGGCGCGGCCCTTGAGCATGTCCGGCTTGATTTCAAACCCGTCATGGTCGGTGCTGGCGGCATCCCAGCACACAGTGTCGAGGTTGATCGTCACGCCGGTATGGCCGGCGAAGGCCATTTCGCAAACGGTGGTGAAGAGACCGCCGTCCGAGCGGTCGTGATAGGCCAGCAAGCGGGCTTCGCCGTTGAGGGTCTGGATGGCATGGAAAAACGCCTTGAGGAGTTGCGGGTCGTCCAGATCCGGCACCACATTGCCAAAGCGATTCCAGGCCTGCGCCAGCGCCGAGAATCCCATGCGCTGCCGCCCGCAACCGAGATCGAGCAGGATCAGCGAGGTCGGCCCGGCATCGGTACGCAACTGCGGCGTCAGCGAGCGCCGCACGTCCTGCACCGGTGCGAAGGCGGAAACGATCAGCGACAACGGTGCGGTCATCTCGCGCGGCCCGTCGCCATCGTCCCATGCCGTCTTCATCGACATCGAGTCCTTGCCCACCGGGATGGCTACACCAAGCGCGTTGCACAGATCAAGGGTCACCGCCTTGACCGTGGCATAGAGCGCCGCATCCTCCCCGGTCTTCGCGTACCCGGCGGCAGCCATCCAGTTGGCCGACAGCTTGACGCGCTCGATGGCGCCGATATCGGCTGCCGCCAGATTGGTGATCGCCTCGCCCACCGCCATGCGACCGGATGCCGGGGCATCGAGCATGGCCAGCGGCGTGCGCTCACCGATGGCGAATGCCTCGCCGGCATAGCCCTTGAAATCACGCAAGGTCACCGCGCAGTCGGCCACCGGCACCTGCCAGGGCCCGACCATCTGGTCACGTGAGCACAGGCCGCCGACGCTGCGGTCGCCGATGGCGATGAGGAAAGTCTTGGCAGCCACCGCCGGCATGCGCAACACACGCGGCACCGCTTCGGTCAGACCGATGTCGGCCAGGTCAAGACGCGGAAAATCACGCGCCACACTGCGCACATCGCGCAGCATCTTCGGCGGCTTGCCCAGCAACACTGAAAGCGGCATGTCGACCGGGGTGTTGCCGAACAGCCGATCGTCAACGGTTAGTCTGCCGCCAACAGTGGCAGTACCGACAACAGCGAAGGGGCAGCGCTCGCGCTCGCACAGCAGCCGGAATTCCGCCAGCCTTTCAGGCGCGATCGCCAGCACGTAGCGCTCCTGCGATTCGTTGCTCCAGATCTCGCGCGGGCTCATGCCCGGCTCTTCCGAGGGCACATCGCGCAATTCGAAGCGTGCGCCGACGCCGCCGCCGCCCACCTCGACCAGCTCGGGAAACGCGTTCGAGAGCCCGCCGGCACCGACGTCATGGATCGCCAATATCGGATTACGCTCCGCCATCTGCCAGCATCGATCGATCACTTCCTGCGCACGGCGCTCGATTTCGGCATTGCCGCGCTGTACAGAATCGAAATCCAGATCGGCACTGTTGCTGCCGGCGCCCATGCTCGACGCGGCGCCGCCGCCCAGGCCGATCAGCATGCCGGGACCGCCTAGTTGAATCAGGAGCGTGCCGGCGCCGTATGGCACTTTGTGAGTCAGGCCTGCGCTGATGGCACCGACACCGCCGGCGATCATGATCGGCTTGTGGTAGCCGCGCGTCTCGCCGGCGAAAGTCTGCTCGAACGTGCGGAAATAGCCGGCCAGATTGGGTCGCCCGAATTCGTTGTTGAATGACGCGGCACCGATGGGCCCGTCGAGCATGATGTCAAGCGCACTGACAATCCGCTGCGGCCTGCCGATGGTCGACTCCCAGGCGTGAGTGAATTCCGGAATGCGCAAGTGCGAAACGGAAAAGCCGCAAAGGCCCGCCTTCGGTTTGGCGCCGCGGCCGGTGGCGCCCTCGTCTCGAATCTCGCCGCCTGAACCGGTCGAAGCCCCTGGAAACGGCGAAATCGCGGTCGGATGATTGTGCGTCTCGACCTTCATCAGCGTATGCGCCACCTCATCGCGGTAAGCGTAGACACCATCCGCCCCCGGATAAAAGCGCGCTGCCGGCCCTCCTTCCATGACCGCGGCGTTGTCCGAATAGGCCACCACCGTGCCTGCCGGGTTGGCCTTGTGGGTCTCGCGCACCATGCCGAACAGCGACAAGGTTTGCGGCCTGCCATCGATGATCCAGTCGGCATTGAAAATCTTGTGCCGACAATGCTCGGAATTGGCCTGCGCGAACATCATCAGTTCGACATCGGTCGGGTTGCGCCCCATTTTCAAAAAATTGTCGGCGAGATAGTCGATCTCGTCATCCGCCAACGCCAGGCCCATGTCGGCGTTGGCTGCCACCAGCGCCGCGCGCCCCCGGGCCAGAAGATCGATGTGCGCTGACGGGCGCGGCGGATAGTGGGCGAACAGGGCATCGGCGGCAGCGAAATCATCGAGCACTGTTTCGGTCATGCGGTCGTGCACGGCAGCGCGTATGCGCGCGCGCTCGGCTGCGGAAAACTTGCCGATCAGGCCCTTGCCAAACCAGTAGGCGATTCCTCTTTCAATGCGGCGTACCGACGCCAGACCACAGGAATGGGCGATGTCGGTCGCTTTCGAGGCCCAGGGAGAAACCGTACCAAAGCGCGGTATCACCAGAAACAACTCGCCGCGCGTCGGCTTGCCCTGCGCCGGTCCGTAGGTCAGCAAGGCCTCGAGCAGCGTCGCCTGGCCGGCGTCGAGTGGCGCGTCGGTCTCGATGAAATGCCAATACTCCGCCTGCACCCGTGCGAAGCCCACATCCGCGAGAACGACCTTGAGTTTTTCGAGGCGAAACGAGGATAGCGCCGATGAGGCGCGCAGCTTCAGGATTGACGACATTTGTGGCGGAGGCGCCGAATCGCGCGGACGTGTCATCTGAGACAATGACAGAAGCCAAAATTATACTCTTGCCCCGATGTAGTGCCCCCTCAACCATTGCAAACCAAGGCCAATTCCATGCGCGACGAAACCAAGGCCGTCCATCTCGGCCGCCATCCCGAGCGTTTCTCCGGCGCGGTCAACACACCGGTATTCCGCGCCTCGACCATTCTTTCCGAAACCGTCGCCGACTGGGAGCAAAAGAAGAACGATCGGGCACAGGACAAGCCGGGCACCTATTACGGCCTGATGGGCACGCCGACCAAGCATTTGCTCGAAGAAGCGTTGGCCGAGCTCGAAGGCGGCTACAAGTGCCAGATATACCCCTCGGGCCTGGCCGCCTGCACCATTCCCGTCCTGGGATACGTGCAAGCCGGCGAGCACATTCTTGTTCCCGACAATGTCTACTGGCCGACGCGGCGCTTTTGCAATCTGCAACTCAAACGCCTGGGGATTGAAACCACGTTCTACGACCCGCAAGTCGGTGCCGATATCGCCCTGCTGATGCGGCCCAACACGCGATTGGTCTTCGTCGAGTCGCCCGGCTCGCTCACCTTCGAAATCCAGGACATTCCGGCGATTGCCGAGGTCGCGCGCCGGCACGGCGCGCTGGTCATGATGGACAACACCTGGGGCACACCGCTGTACTTCAAGCCCTTCGACCACGGCGTGGACGTTTCAATCCAGGCCACCACCAAATACATCGTCGGCCACTCCGACGTCATCATGGGTTCGGTAACGTGTACCCGCGAGGCGTGGCCGGCCTTGAAGGCCGTGACCAACGACTATGGCCAGACGGCTGCTCCTGACGATTGTTATCTCGCCGCGCGCGGCCTGCGCACCATGGCCATGCGCTTGCCGGTGCACTGGGCCAACGGCGTGAAACTTGCGCAATGGATCGCGGCACAGCCCGAAGTCGAGCGGGTGTTGCACCCGGCCCTGCCGGACAATCCCGGCCACGCCTTGTGGAAGCGCGACTTCCATGGTGCGTGTGGATTGTTTGGCGTGGTCTTGAAGCCGATGCGCATCCAGGCCCGCGACGCCCTGCTCGACGGGCTTGAACTTTACGGTATCGGTGCTTCCTGGGGCGGCTTTGAAAGCCTGGCGATGCCGTTCGATCCCATCGAGATTCGAAGCGCCACCCGCTGGCAGTCGGCCGGCCCCTGTTTCAGGGTACATGCGGGCCTCGAACATGTGGACGACCTGGTGACCGACATGCGCCAGGGATTTGAGCGCCTGCGGGCTGCGCTCTGAGCCCCATCGCCCGCCGTGACCTGGTCACGGTTTTTGCGCCGCAACATAAAAATCGATAAGCCGCAGGCGAGCCAAAGAGACAAAAGTGGTGAACCCGGGCTTAAATCCAACAGAACCCGGCTTCAAATCAACAATTTCTTGCCAAATCAAGCGATTCCATGCAAGATTCAAATTCGCGATATTCAAGTTAATGACGTTGTTGTCTGGTTTTAGTACCCTGCGGTCTTTGTGGTACCTTTTCCTTCACACCCGCCGTCTTGATCATCGCCCTCTCAGGGGCATTCCCCTATTTTCATTTTTCAGGAGTTTCAAGACATGGCAACAGGTACCGTGAAGTGGTTCAACGACGCTAAAGGTTTCGGATTCATTACTCCGGACGGCGGCGGCGAAGATCTTTTCGCACATTTTTCGGCGATCCAGGGCGCGGGTTTCAAGACCCTCAAGGAAAACCAGAAAGTCAGCTTCGACGTCACCGCCGGCCCCAAGGGCAAGCAAGCCTCGAACATCAAGGCGGCCGAATAGTCGATCTGGGCGCTGGTGTGGCTTGATTGAAGCCACACCTTCGAGGCTAGCCACTGCTTTCGGGCCGGGAGCTTTGCCGCGCAAGCGCCCTACCGGAAAAGCCCGGCAAACGCCGGGCTTTTCCTTTTTTATCGTTTGAACGAGAGGCATCGATTGGCCAAAGAAGAACTGATTGAAATGAACGGCGTAGTGTCAGAGGCGCTGCCGGATTCGCGTTTTCGCGTCACCCTTGAAAACGGCCACGAACTGGTGGCTTACACGAGCGGACGCATGCGCAAGCATCACATCCGCATCCTCGCCGGCGACAAGGTCTCGCTTGAGCTTTCACCTTACGACATCAGCAAGGGTCGCATTACGTTTCGCCATCTCGACCGTCCCGGGCCTGCGCAAGGTCAGCGGCCGCAAGCACCGCGCCGCCGCTAGCAAACTGGTTGACCCGGAAGTGCGGCGCCTGCGTGGCGCTCCGTGGGTCCTCACGATGTCGTAGCGCCGCTTGCGGCCTGGACGTAAACGCAGGGGCTTTGTTGCAGCGGCAAGGCGCAATCGAACTTGCCTGGGCTATGCGTCCGCACCGCATTGCGCAAGGCTGGCGACAACACTCATGCCTGTCGCAACAGTTCAGCGGGCCACGACTCGGATACTTCTTCGTTCGCGGCGAGGGCGCCCCGATGCTCCCCCGCGCGGCCGACCTCGACAATCTCGGTCACGTGCGTGAAGTTGAACGGATAGTCGCACTGATTCACACCCCAGCGCGCAATCGAGCGGACGATACCCATCGGCAAGCCTGCCTCTGCAAAGAAGCCAGCCCCCCAGCCTTCCTCGACGCCGAAGCGATAAGCCTCTTCGGGTGCGTTGAACACCTTGTTGGATCGCAGGGTGCGGCGTGACAGCACCACCAGACCGGCAGCCTGGATATCGGCGGCCATTTCGGCAAAGTCCTCGGGCACAGTCGAGCGCGCCAATGCGCGATCGGCCGCCCAGCCGATAAACCGGCGCAAGGGATTGGCACGGCCGCGAAAGCGCCGTTCAAGCAACTCGAAGAATGGCGTGCCGCATTCCTTGGTGGAAGTCACGATCGACAGAACACCACCGGGTGCGAGCAATCCACGGGCTTGCTCAAGAAGTGCCGGCCGCGGCACATACGCGAATATGAAATGCGCCAGGACCAAATCGAAATGCCCTGCGGCCAGATACTTGAGCGCGTGCTCGGCGTAACCCTGCACCGGCGTCATCCGAACCCGGCTTGCGGCCAGACGCAGCATCGCCGGCGAAACGTCCAGGCCAGTCATGCACAACGGCACTTCCATGGTCTGCATCTGTTCGAGCAAAGCCCCGTCGCCCACGCCAAGATCAGCCACCCGCAGTTCCGCGCTACGCTCGGCCCAGCGCTCGCGCAATGCCTCGCCTACGATCTTGTTCTTTGCGGCAATAATGCCTTCACTCGAGTTGTAGCCGCGCGCCACCGCGTCGTGCACGCGCTGGTTCATGCCAGAGGCTTCGAAAGTGCGCCCTTCACCAAGCGTGGCGCGGGAATCACGATGCAGAGCGGACTGTGCACCGCATTGCAGGGCCGCGCAAGGCGCGGATTGACTTTTATAGACATCGCGTGACATCCGGGCTGGGTCGACAGAACCACTATTCTAACCAAGCTTGTAGGCCCATGAGCCTGCGACGCTTCGCTTCGCGCATGCATGTGTGGCGCCGCCACCACGCTCTGGCCAGCGTAGTGGAAGCTTGCCCGGGCGACCCTGATCGCGCACCCGGTTTGGCCCGGATGCCCGACATGCAAGTTCAGACCGTATAGTTGAGCGGCAGGCGCCCGCCATCGGCATAAATCACCTGGCCGGTCACATAAGACGCCGCCTCGGAGGCCAGAAACACCGCGATCGAGGCGATCTCGCCGACCTCGCCGGCGCGGCCCATGGGTGTGCGCGACATGACCGCCGCCTGCGCCGCAGCCGAGGTGTAGATGGTCTTCTTCACCAGATCGGTGAGGATGGTGCCGGGGCCGATTGCGTTGACGCGAATGCCGTGCGGCGCCAGACGGATCGCCAGATTGCGCGTCAACTGGTTGAGCCCACCCTTGGTGATGTTGTAGGTAAGCAGATTCGGAATGTTGAGCACGGCATTGACCGATGACATGTTGATGATCGAACCCCGCGTGCCGGTCGCCAGCATGTGGCGGGCAGCAGCCTGGCTGGCAACGAACGCCGCCTTGAGATTTACATTGACGGTGCGATCGAAATCCGCGTCGTCCAGATCGAGAAAGTCCTTCGATACCGCGATGCCTGCGTTGTTGAGCAGCAGGTCGATCCCGCCCATGACCGTGACGGCGTCGGCCACCAGTGCGCGCACCTGATCCGGCACCCCGGCGTCGGACTGCCGGAACCAGACCTGCTCTCCGGCCTGGCGCAGGCTGGATTCCAGCGCCTGACCGGTTTCATGGTTGATATCGGAAAACATCACGCTAGCCCCCTCGGCTGCGAAACGTTCGACGCAGGCGCGTCCGATACCTGCCGCACCGGCTACAACCAGTGCCTTGCGTCCTTTGAGTTGTTGCATGATTTTCAATCCCTGGGTGAGCCAGCCTATGTGGTCTGGAGATGCGAAGCTGGCGGTGTTGCGCACCAAGCGCCGGCGTGGCGACCGCGTGCAACGGCGGGTTAAACTGTTCCATGCTTGAAGTAGTTTCCCACAGAGTTTTTGTTCCATTTTGTCCTGATTTGCGTCGCCCGCACTCCATGAGCCTTCGCGCTTGCCTGCCGACATTCCTGTTTTTCCTCTTTTGCGTGACACTGCTCCCGCCCACAACCGCTCATCCTTCTGAAGCGCTGGTGGAATTCGCCGAAAGCCGCGGTTGTCGTGTGCTCGCATCGGTGCGCTCGGCCACGCGCCTGAAGGAAATCGCCGCGCAGGGAAGCGTCACCTGGGACGGCCAATGCCGCAACGGCCTGATCGACGGGCCGGGCGTCCTGCGCCATCAGGGCAGCACGCGGGAAAAAGATCGAACCAGGCACTACGCCTTCTACCTGAGCGGAAATGCGAGCGCAGGCAAACGCATCGGCCTCTGGCGTCGCGAAAGCTTCAACAAATTCGCCGACAACCACCAATATCGGGCCAGCATCACTTCGATTCCGTACGTCGACGGAGTGGCCACGGATCCGCTGCGGCAAATCGCAATTCGCAGCGATGCCGATTTCAGTGCTTCGTTCCGCGAACTGCTGCGCGCCATCGACCGCAAACCCGATGCCGAAGAAGCCAGGACCGAAAGTGGCACGGCCGGGCGCCTCGCATCCGCTCCGGAACCATTGCCAGCCGCTGGCACCCGCATCGCTCCGGCGACGGCCTTGTCCGCTGCGCCCGCTCCGGTTCTGCCCCCTGCCGCGACCGCGGCCGTCGACCCAGGCGCCACACTTCCAGCCACCCGCACCGAAAGGCCTGTTCCCGCACGCGAGGCTTACGACGACCAGGCCCGCAGGCGCGCCGATAGTCTCAACCCGTATGGCAGTGTCGCGATGTGGCTGGCCCAGATATCGCAGGCGACAGCCAGAGCACCCAAGGCGATCGACGCGGGCGGTGGATGCGTGCTTGAGACAATCAACGAAGCGCGCGTGGGAACCGTGACCATCGCCGTGGACCCGACCGAACCCCTGCGCATCTCCGGCCGTGCTGCCGACCCGGGACGGGCGCCCGACATGCAACGTGCGTGGGTAAGATTTATCAACAGCGCTGGTGGGCCAGCCGTGGTGGTCGACATACCACGCGCATCGGCGAATCCGGACGGTACCTCCAACACGCCTGGGGCAGCGCACTTGAATGCCCACTTTCGGGTTACCCTGGCAGCGGGCCGCTTGTCCGCGGGCGAATACCTGGTTTCAGTCGTGCAGCAGCGCGGCAACGAGTTTTCCGTGTGCGGTACCGCCGGCAAATTGCAGGTCGGCTAAGCTACGAATCCGCATCAACCTTAAGCCCTTCGCCGCCCCGCGCCCGCCAACCATATCCGCCCACCAGAACCGTCAGTCGCACACGCCTCTATCCTTGTCAGAACCCGGGTAACCGACTGTACCCCGCGATCCGCCCTTTGGAGTCAGCGAATCACTATCCCGCGCATGAAGCCCCGCTCGGCACTGTTCCATCGAATGCTGCTGCCGCTCTGTCCGCTGCTGTTTGTTGCCGTGGTATCGCAGGCGGCGGAGCCGCTGGTCGACTTCACCGAGAGCCGCGGCTGCCGCATCATCGGCTCGACAGCCTCGGTGGCGCGCCTGAAAGAGATTGCCGCCCAGGGAACGGTTACCTGGGATGGAAAGTGTATTAACGGCCTGATCGACGGTCCGGGCAGCTTGCGCCACCAGGGTGTGGTGCGCGAAAACGAGCGCAACCGGCGCTACGCCTTTTACCTGACCGGAACCGCAGCAGCGGGCAAGCGTCAGGGCACATGGCTACGCGAAACCTTCAACATGTTCGAGGACAGCGCGAAGTACTGGACCAGCCTTGCCACGATCACCTATGTCGACGGCATATCCAGGGGCTCGCCAAAACTCCTGACGGTGCGCAGCAATGCTGATTTCACGGCTGCGTTCAGGCAGCTTCTGGCAGAAACCGAGCGTCAGTTGGCGGCGGCGCAAGCCAGGCCGGAAGAGTCCGCGGCATCCAGGCCCGATGTTTCGAGCGTCGCGGCACCCTCGCCGGCTGCAGGGCCCGCGCCTGCACCCGGTGCTCCGCCCGCTGGCTTGTCGCCATCGGCACCCATCGCGCCGTCGACTGCATTTTCGCCACCGCCGGCGGCCGCACCGCCCGTTTCGGCGCCGGCGCGCGAATCACCGGCACCATCGGCAACTCCGGTCATGGCGACACCACCGGCGCCTCCGACATCTGCAACCGCTGCGAGCGGCAAGGGAGCAGCAGCACCGAGCGCGCAGCAGAACCAAAAAGCCGCCGTTGCCGCCGTTGCCGCCGTTGCATCGGCCGCCACGCGCGCCACGGCGCGCCGCGAAGATCCCGTTCAACCGCCAGCGGCCGGTAGCGCGTTCCAGGGCCGCGGCCTGCAGCCCTTGGGGGAGACCGGCCTGCGCCTGGGGCCTGGCGCGACCGCGTCGGTGCAGCCGCAAAAATTACTCGAGCAGACCAGCGCCTGTTACGTAGACGAGATCAACGAAGCGATCGTCGGTGCCGAGCCGATCGTCGCCTCTTCCGCCGATCCCTTGCGCATTTCCGGCTGGGCTGCTGACCCGCGCAGACCGCGTATTCCGGAACAGGCCTGGATACGCTTGTTTGACCGCAGCGGCGGCCCCGGCCTGTTGATCGAAATACCGCGCAATATCGAACGGCCGGATGTCGCCAAGGCATTGGGCGACCCTGTCTATGCCAAAGCAGGGTTCCGTCTGGCACTGGCGGCCGGCAAATTGGCCCCCGGCGAATATACGGTTGCCATCGTGCAGCAGCTGGGCAGCGAACTGGCGGTGTGTACCGCGGTCGGCCGCCTGAGCCTCAGGTAGGCGCGGCTGCTAGCCGCCCGAGAATCCAGGATGACGCCACCGCACGATCGTCGCCCAGAATCATCAGCACAAAAAGCTTCTCGGCAAGCGTCCGTGCCTGCTCCATGCGCCGCTCCAGCAAAGGCGTGGCGCGTGGATTGAGAACGATGAAATCGGCTTCCTTGCCGATATCGAGGTTGCCGATCTGCGCATCCAGGCCCAGGGCGCGCGCACCGCCCAGAGTCGCCATGTAGAAACCGTCCAGACTGCTAAACGGGTGGCCTCCCATCTGCGCCACCTTGTAGGCCTCGTTCATGGTTTGCAGCATCGAAAACGAGGTGCCGCCACCGACATCGGTAGCCAGCGCCATGCGCGCACCCACGCCGCGTGCCGCATCTATGTCGAACAAACCACTGCCCAGAAAAAGGTTGGAGGTCGGGCAATGCACCGCCACCGCTCCGGCGGCGGCGAAACGGCTCCAGGCCGACTGATCGAAGTGGATGCAGTGGCCGAACAGCCCTCCCGGCCGCACCAGCCCGAAATCTTCATAGACGCCCAAATAGTCGCGGCTGTCCGGAAACATCTCGGCCACCAGCCGAATCTCGGTATGGTTCTCCGCGATATGGGTTTGCATTCGCACCCCCGGATACTGGTCCAGCAGACGGGCGGCGAATCGCAGTTGCTCGCGCGAGGAGGTGATCGCGAAACGCGGCGTCACCGCGTAGGTCAATCGGTCGCGGCCATGCCAGCGTTCGATCAGCTCGGCGCTGTCTTCGTATGAGGACTGCGCGCTGTCATTGAGGAACTGCGGACTTTGCCGATCCATCATCACCTTGCCGGTGACAAGGCGCATGCGGCGCGCCTGGGCGGCTTCGAACAGCACCTCCGCCGAGTGCTTGTGCACCGTCGCGTAGACCGCCGCGGTGGTGGTGCCGTTGCGCAGCAGCTCGTCGAGAAAGAACCCCGCCACCGAGCGTGCGTAGTCGATATCGGCGCAGCGCCCTTCGGCCGGGAAAGTGTAGATGTTGAGCCAATCCATCAATTGCGTGCCGTGGCTGGCGATGATGTCGGTCTGCGGATAGTGAATGTGCGCATCGACGAAACCGGGCATCAGGATGGAGCCACTGCAATCGCTCACCGGTGTACCCGGCGGCAGCTGCGCGAGCAGATCCAGCGCCGTGCCGCGCCGTTCGATACGGCCATCGCGCAGCACCAACAATCCATCCTCGATGTGGCGCAGCGCGCTGCTGCCGACGCGGTGCGGGTCGCAGCTGAAATCGACCAGGGTGGCGCGCACGGCGCGCAGGTCAGCACCTGGCGCAATTTGAGTCATGGCAACACTCCGTAAGTCATGCCGAGATGCTTGAGGTAATTGCGATACGCCACCGACATGCGGTCACACAGCATCGACAATTCGGCACCCGCTGACAGTGGCAGCCGCCGCGGCACCTGGTTCTCGATGATCGGCTGGTCTTGCAGGAAGATACGATCCTGGAATGCACGCAACTCGCCATCGCTTTGCGCGAAATTGGTCAGCGCCAGGATGATCCAGACCCGGCTTGATTCCTCACCCAAGGGTTGCACATGCAGGCTGATGGCCTCGCGAAAGCCCTCTTGCGCCTGCGGCACCTTGGTCAGAATCGCCGTCAGCGGGCGCACCACCCGGTAGGTGTATTCAACCTCGCTGCCGCCGTGGGCCAGGCTATTGGTCTGCGGTTGCCAGAAAAAGCAGGCGCTGGCCTGCAAGCCATGGCCACCGGCACCGTCCTCCCAAGGCTCGACCCGGTAATCGCGCACGGCAGCTTGCCCGGGCGTGCCGAGAATGCCGGCATGGACGAACGGGAAATGCGCCATGTCGAGGAAGTTCTCGACAATCCGCGGCCCGCTGGTGGCGATCTCGTACGGGCCGCAAATGACCTTGTTGAGGCGCGCATCGCCATGCTCGGGAAACGGCAACACGTCCGCCGCCGGCGTGCCGATGCACACCCAGACCAGCCCATAGCGTTCGACTACGGCAAACACGCGCGCGCTGGCCGAGGCTGGCGCAATGTGGCCCGGCAGGGCCGGAATGTCACTGCAGCGACCATTCGCTGCGAAGCGCCAGCCGTGATACGCGCACTGCAGTTCACCGCCGTCGACTTTGCCAATCGAGAAGCGTGTGCCGCGATGCGGACAGCGATCCTCCCAGGCGTGAATCACGCCGTCGTGGCCACGCCACAGGGCCACGTCACGTCCAAGCAGGCTGGCCGGCGCCACCGCCCCGGGCGCGAGCGCCGCCGCCAGCGCCAGCGGATGCCAGTCATTGCCAAGCACCAACTCGCTGATCGTCATTGGTCAGCCCGCGTGCAACGGCGCATACCAAACCGCAAAGCCGATTCCGCGCCGGCCTTGGTTCATTGCGGCGCCTCCAATTGGTCGATTGCCGCCTGCCAGCCGGTCTTGGCCGGCGCGTCCAGCCAGGAAGCCTCGATCGAGTTTTTCGCCAATTGCCGCAAATCAGCGACGGAAAGCGCCAGGGCTTGTGTGACGGCCATGTAGTTGGCGACAACATAGCCGCCGAAATACGCCGGATCGTCGGAATTGACAGTGACGCACAAACCACGATCGAGCAGCCGCTTGAGGTTGTGCTGGCGCAAGTCTCCAACCACACACAGACGGAGATTCGACAAGGGGCAAACAGTCAGCGGAATCCGGTCACGGGCCAGGCGCTCAAGCAGCGCCGCGTCGCCTTCGCAGGCCACACCATGGTCGATGCGCTCCGCGCCAAGCAGATCCAGGGCATCGCTGATGTAGGACGGCGGGCCTTCTTCACCGGCGTGAGCCACACGTCGCAGACCCAGGCCTGCCGCCTGGGCGAACACGCGCTCGAATTTGCCCGGCGGATTGCCGCGTTCCGCCGAGTCCAGCCCGACACCGGCGATGTGATCCAGCCAGGGGCGCGCCGCATCGAGCGTAACCATGGCGTCCGCTTCACTGAGATGCCGCAGGAAGCACATGATCAGGCACGAACTGATGCCAAGCTCGCGCCGACCGGCCTGCAAGGCCGCATTGATGCCGCTGACCACCGTGGCAAACGGGATGCCGCGCACGGTATGGGTTTGCGGATCGAAGAATATCTCCACATGCACCACGCCCTCGGCGTGCGCACGTTTCAGGTAGGCGAGCGTGAGATCGAAGAAATCCTGCTCCTCGCACAACACCGCAGCGCCCGCGTAATAGATATCGAGAAAGGACTGCAGGTCGCAGAAGCGATAGGCCGCGCGCACCGCCTCGACCGAATCGAAGCGCAGGCGCACGCCGCGCCTGGCCGCCAGCTCGAACAGCATCTCGGGTTCAAGCGAGCCCTCGATGTGCAGGTGCAACTCCGCCTTGGGCAGGCGGCGCACGAAATCCTCAAGAGCGGTTGGGTCCATTTGAGCCGGAATCAGTCACCTGAGCGGGCCACACACGCGGCTTGTGTTGCCTGCCCGGATGCCACAGCGGCACGCGCACATGCGCGTGCCGCAGGGCTTACTTGGCCGACGGAATCTTGCCGTCGATACCCTTGACGTAAAAGTCCACCTTGTCTTTCCATGCCTGGTCGGCCTTGATGTCTTTCGCCAAGCGCTCCTTGCCGTCATTGCCCATGATCGGGCCGGAGAACACCTCGAACGTGCCTGCCTTCATGCCATCCTTGATTTCCTGCACCTTCTTCCTGATCTCTTCCGGTATGACATCGGCAATCTTGATCAGGTCGTTGGCGCCCTCCTTCACGCCCCACACCGTGCGCTCGGTCTTCCAGGTGTTTTCCATCACGTCCTTGATGGCCTTCTTGTAGTAACCGCTCCAGTCGACGATGGCCGAAGCCAGATGCGCCTTGGGTGCGAATGCGCTCATGTCGCTGTCCCAGCCGAACGCATATTTGCCGTTCTTCTCCGCAGTTTGCAGTACGGCGGTGGAGTCCGTGTTCTGCAACAGCACGTCGGCGCCGCCGTTGATCAGGCTCTGCGCGGCCTCGCCTTCCTTGGGCGGGTCGAACCAGGTGCTGACCCATACAACCTTGGTCTTGATCTTCGGATTGACGGTCTGCGCACCAAGGGTGAAGGCATTGATGTTGCGCAACACCTCGGGAATGGGGAACGAGCCCACGAAACCGATGGTCCCGGTCTTGCTCATCTTGCCGGCGATGATGCCGGCCAGATAGGCGTCCTGGTAGAAGCTCGAATCATAGATGCGCATGTTGGGCGCGGTCTTGTAGCCGGTGGCGTGCTCGAACTTGACATCCGGGAATTCGCCGGCCACCTTGAGCATCGGTTCCATGTAGCCGAAGGAAGTGGCGAAAATGATCTTGTTGCCTTGCGTGGCCAGGTCGCGGAATACACGTTCAGCGTCGGCGCCTTCCGGCACCTTCTCGACAAAGCTGGTCTTGATCTTGTCGCCGAATTCCGCCTCGGCTGCCTTGCGGCCGTTGTCGTGCGCGAAGGTCCAGCCGGCATCGCCTACCGGGCCCACATAGACCCAGGCCGCCTTGAGCGGCTCGGGCTTGGGCGGTGGCGCGGGCGCTGCCTTGGCTTCGGCCTTGGGAGCCTCGGCCGGCTTCGGCGCCTGTTTCTCGCCACAGCCGGCGATGGCGGCAAGCGCCAGCACAGCAACGGCTGCCTGCAGCAGGAAACGTTTGTTCATTTCAATCATGGTTTCTCCTTTTTAGGTTTACGAATGGACAAATGAAACGGCACGACAAACTCGGAAATTCAGGAACCCGGGTGAAACGGCTTGCCCAACGAGGCAGGCATGTTGATGCGGATCCACGCAGGGTCGCGCGAGATCAGCGCCAAAACCACGATGGTAGCCAAGTACGGCAACATCGACAGTAGCTGACTAGCAATTTCCACGCCTTCGCCCTGCAAGTAAAACTGCAGCATGGTAACGCCCCCGAAGAGGTAGGCGCCGAGCAGCGTGCGTGCCGGGCGCCAGGTGGCAAAGGTGGTCAGGGCAAGCGCGATCCAGCCGCGCCCCGCCACCAGGCCCTCGACCCATAGTGGTGCATAGACCACCGACAGGAATGCCCCGGCAATGCCGCACAAGGCGCCGCCGCCGAGCACCGCGCCCAGGCGAATCAGGCGCACCCGGTAACCCAGCGCGTGCGCCGATTCCGGTGATTCGCCGACCGCGCGCAACACCAGACCGGCGCGGCTCCGATACAAGAACCACGCGATGGCAATGGTCAACCCAATCGCGATGTAGGTCATCGGATGCTGCTTGAACAAGGCAGGCCCGACAAACGGCAGGTCGGCCAGAATCGGTACCTCGAACGCGGATTTCGCGGCCAGTTTCTTGCCGACGTAGTTGACCCCCACGAAGGCCGAAAAGCCGCCGCCGAACAGACTCAAGGCCAGACCGGTGGCATATTGATTGGTACCCAGCCAGATCACCAGCCAGCCGAAAATTGCCGCCATCGCCATGCCTGCCAAGGCACCCGCGCCGAACGCCACCCAGTCATTGCCGGTATGGAAGGCCACCGCGAAACCGGCCACGGCGGCCACCAGCATCATGCCTTCGGCACCCAGGTTGAGTACCCCGGATTTTTCGTTGAGCAACAGCCCCAGGCCGGCCAGCGCCAGCGGGGTGCCCGACGCCAGCGTGGCCGCCAGCAACAGGGCCAGTTCGTTCATCGCGCCGTCCCTGCGGATGCGCTCGACCGCTGCCAGCGCACGCGATAGTTGATCAGGGTGTCGCAGGCCAGGAGGATGAAAAGCAACAGCCCCTGGAATACGCCGGTCAGCGCGTTGGGCAACCCCAGGCGCGACTGCCCGAGCTCGCCGCCGATCAGGAACATCGACAGCAAGATGCCGGACAGCACGATGCCTACCGGATGCAGGCGCCCTACAAAACACACGATGATGGCAGTGAAGCCGTAGCCGGTGGAGACATGCGGCGTGAGTTGCCGCAAGGGACCCGCCGCCTCCATCGCGCCTGCCAGCCCGGCCATGCCGCCCGACACCAGCAATGCCGTCCACAAGGCGGTGCGGGCGGAAAAGCCGGCGTAGCGCGCCGCTGCCGGGGCCAGGCCGCCCACCTGCAACTGAAAACCACGCCACGAGCGAAAAATGAAGATCCAGAACAGCGCCACCAGGACCAGAGTCACCACGAAACCGATGTGCAGGCGCGATTGCGGCACCAGATTGGGCAGCCAGGTCATCGCATCGAAAGTCCTGGTCTGCGGAAAATTGAAACCGGCCGGGTCTTTCCAGGGCACGAACACCAGGTAATTCATCAACTGCTGCGCGATGTACACCAGCATCAGGCTGACCAGGATTTCGCTGGCGTTGAAGCGGTCGCGCAGGAAGGCCACGATCGCAGCCCAGCCCATGCCGCCGATCACGCCGGCCGCCATCAGCAGCGGTGTCCACACCCAGGGGGAAGCCTTGATGCCGCTGGTGGTGGCCCACAAGGCGACGCCGCCGGCGGTGATCGCGCCCAGCAAAAACTGGCCTTCGGCGCCAATGTTCCACACGTTCGAGCGATAGCACACCGCCAACCCGAGCGCGCACAGGATCAATGGCGTGGCCTTGAGCGCGACTTCGGTCATCTGCCGGCGGCCATTGAGCGGCTCGAAAAAATAAACTCCCAGGCCGGACCACGGATTCTTGCCCAGCAGCGCGAATAGCGCCGCCGCCATCACCACCGTCAGCGCCAGGGCCAGCAGCGGCGACACCAGCGCCATCGCCGGGGAAGCCTGCGGCCGCGCCTCAAGCCTGAACATGCGTGCCTCCCACCTGTGCGCCATGCGCCCTGCCGGATTCCCGCCACAGCCCGGACATCCACGCCCCGATCATTTCAATCGAAGCCTCGGAAGTAGCGACACTCGGCGACACCTGGCCCTTGGCGATCACCACCAGGCGATCACAGATCTCGAACAGCTCTTCAAGCTCCTCGCTCACCACCAGCACCGCGCAGCCGGCATCGGCCAAGGCCAGTATCTCGCCGCGAATCTGTGCTGCGGCACCGACGTCCACGCCCCAGGTCGGCTGGCTCACGATCAGGAGCTTCGGGTCGGCATCGATCTCGCGGCCGACAATGAATTTCTGCAGGTTGCCGCCCGACAAACTCTTGGCCGCCGCGCCGGCGCCGGCCGCCTTGACCTTGAAGCGCTCGATCAGGTGCCGCGCCAGTCGTGCGGTCTCACCGGTGCTGATTAAACCCGAGCCGCCTACCGCGGCGGTTCGCGTGAGCAGCGTGTTTTGTGCCAGCGACAGTGACGGCACGGCACCGCGCCCGAGTCTTTCCTCCGGCACGAAATGCAAACCCAGAGCACGCCGCGCACTTGCCGAGGCCCGTGCGATATCGCCACCGAACAGGCGGATCGACCCCGGGGCCGCGCGCGCATCTTCACCAGACAGCGCCGCCATCAATTCCTGCTGGCCGTTACCCGATACCCCGGCGATCCCGAGCACCTCACCGGCGCGCACCGCGAAACCGATCGCGGCCAGATTCATGCCGAACTGGTCCTGCTTTTCAAGCGCGAGGTCGCGCACTTCAAGCACCACATCGCCTGCGGCGCGCGCTGCATGTTTCAATGCCGGCGGCTCGGCACCAATCATCAGGCGCGACAGGCTGGCATTGGTCTCCTGCGTCGGGTCCACTGCGCCGGTGACCTTGCCGCCGCGCAGTACCGTGCAGTGATGGCACAGGGCGCGGATTTCATCGAGCTTGTGGCTGATGTAGACAATGCTGCAACCTTCGCTGGCCAGTTTGCGAAGCGTCACAAACAGCCGTTCCACCGCCTGCGGCGTCAGCACCGAAGTCGGTTCATCGAGAATCAGGAGCTTCGGCCTGGTCAACAGGGCACGCACGATCTCGACCCGCTGGCGCTCGCCCACGGAAAGTGTGTGCACCGGTCGCTGCGGCTCTACATCCAGCCCATAGTCGGCTGCAACCTGCGTCACGCGCCGCGTCACTTCGGCCAGCGACAATGATTTGTCCACCCCCAGCCAGACATTCTCGGCCGCGGTCAGAGTGTCGAACAGGCTGAAATGCTGGAACACCATGCTGATGCCCAGGGCACGCGCTTCGTGCGGGTTGCGGATGGCGACCGCACGGCCGTTCCACAGGACCTGCCCCTCGTCGGGACGCACCGCACCGTAGATCACCTTCATCAGAGTGCTTTTTCCGGCGCCATTCTCGCCCAGCAAGGCGTGAATCTGCCCGGCAGCGACTTCGAGCGAAACGCCGCCGACCGCGACCACGCCAGGGTAGCGTTTGACGATCGATCGCAAAGCTAGCAGTGGCTGCGGGTCGCTCATTGGGGTGCCGGAACAATTGGAACTCGTGATGCGCCTGCATCGGTCAAGAACCGTAATGCTGACGCATTCGAAAGATACACCAAGGCGGTAAGTCAATGCCTGATCAAGTGCGCAAACGCCGCACGTTATTGCATGCCCCCGCAAGCGCATTCTCATTCGCCCCTGCATGAGGCGCACGCGCCAAGCGCGTGCCATGGCATGTGACTTGCTGCATGTCGTATGCAAGATGGCAGACCAACCCATATTCTTGTGCAGCATGCTCGCGCACAGTGCGCCATGTTCCATTGCGAGGCTTACATCCGAATCAACTGATTTGAGATGATGCAGGACCATTCATTCGATCTCGCGGCGTGACGCGATCAAGGTTCTGGGCGCGGCCGGCACGTTGGCGGCCTTGGGCGGTGCCGGCGGCGCATTCGCGCAAGCCAAGCCGATCGTGGTGGGCGTGATCTACGTCGGACCGAAAGACGACTTCGGCTGGAACCAGGCGCAGGCCGAGGCGGCGGCGCAGATCAAGAAGCTCCCCGGTGTCAAGGTTGTCGAAGAGGAGAAAGTGCCCGAGACCGCCGATGCGCAGAAGTCGATGCTGGGCGAGATCTTGCGGCTGCGCGGTATCACTCACCTGATGTTCGGCGGCGTCACCACCGAGGTATGCGTGCAAACCACCATGCGCGAGGCCAACGACCGCGGCTACGAATGCCTGCTGGTCGAAGACGCCACCGAAAGCGATTTTTCCGGAGTTCAAGAGCGCCACCCTGGCGATGATCCGTGCGCAGGGCGGGATCGTCGGCTGGATGCGCCGTCAGCGGCACTGCTCGCAGCTTTACGCTGAAGCTGCTGCGGATTCATTCATCCATATATGCTAGTGTGGCTCGCCCTGATGGATGGCAGGCCCCGCAATGATCCGGACAACCGTGTTTTTTTATGAAGTGACGCGCGCCTGCCTGCGCAATCCGGCACGGCGCGCCGGGTGTTGGTGAATTCCAGAGCGGCAGCGCCCGCAGCGCTTCGCGCACACGGGAATTACTCACCAAGGCCGCGACCGACGATGCGTGGCGTCGCCGCTGATCGAGGACACCAGCGCAATGGTCGCGCGCTGCGACGCCGACAGCGCGCAGCACAGGGTATTTGTGGCTGCAACCTTTGCGCCAGACGCCATGCGCCTGGTGAGCGCGGCGATCCACTCCGATATCGATTGCATGCTCTACGTTGGCGTCAATCCGGTGGCATTCGCGTCAGCACGAAGCATGGAACAGCCACCTAAACCCGACGCTGCGCCAGCCGGGCCCGAAGGGTGCCTGGTACTGTTTTCCGGTGGCCAGGATTCGAGCACCTGCCTGGCCTGGGCGCTCGAACGCTTCGCGCGCGTCGAGACCATCGGCTTCGATTACGGCCAACGCCATGCGATCGAACTCGCCTGCCGGCAGCCGATCATCGATGCACTGAAGTCGCAGCAGCCCGACTGGGCCGCCCGCCTCGGGCCAGACCACCTGATCGACCTGGGGCTCATCGGGCGCATCAGCCAGACCGCGCTGACGCAGGAAATCGATATCCGCATGCTGCGCTCCGGCCTGCCCAACACCTTCGTGCCGGGGCGCAACCTGCTGTTCCTCACCGTGGCGGCAACGCTTGCCTATCGGCGCGGCCTGAATGTGCTGGTGGGCGGCATGTGCGAGACCGATTTCTCGGGCTATCCCGATTGCCGCGACGACACCATCAAGGCCCTGCAGGTCACGCTCAACCTGGGCATGGATAGTCGCTTGCGCATCGAGACGCCGCTGATGCGGATCGACAAGGCGGCCACCTGGGAACTGGCGCGGCAAATCGGCGGCGAACCATTGCTTGAGCTGATCGGCGAACTGACCCATACCTGCTATCTCGGCAAACGCGACCAGCGTCATGACTGGGGCTACGGTTGCGGTGAGTGTCCGGCGTGCGAGCTGCGTCGCAACGGCCATGCAAGGTGGCGCGCCGGGTTATTCTGAGGAGCAAGAGTTAGCGCCCGCCCAATTCGGCGGCATGCATCTCGGGCAAGGCCGATTGGCGGGTTTCGGGAAACCGCATGTAGCATAGCCTCGAGAGAGGCATGTTTCTGTCATGCTTGATGCAATGCTCAACGCTACGCGGCCGGGACGCGGAATGCGGGAGCATTGCGCAATCGTGCCAACGCATCATCAACCCCGTGCAAGCGTGACCAAGCGCGCGGCAGGATTGGGGTAAGCTTACACTTCGCCACTTTTTCGCAGGCTCCTCCAGATGAAATTGATAGTCAAACATCGCTACCGCCACACCGACGCAGCCACCGGCGAACGGGTCGAGACGCGCCATCGCATGACCGCGGAAGCGGCCGCCGCCTCCGACATGGTCGATGCCGAGTTGATCGCGGATACCCGCGAAGAGCGCTACGTGAAAGACAATCCGAACGCGCACGGCTTCGGTCCGAATTTCGCGATTGCAGCCAAGCGCTGATTGTCAGCGCGGCAACCGCGGCGCGGCGCTGTTTCAAGCGCACCCGAACGGCGGTGCCAGGAAGAGTCAGGTCGTGAACACGGCTTGAACTCTGGTTTCCAGATCAAGTTGCGTGAGCCACGTCATCGCCTGCTCGCGGTTCGCACCACACATCTCGGGCGCCGGCTGCAGGCCGCCGCAGCAGCTCGGCCGCAGAGGCGAGTTGAATATCGCGCAGCGATAGTCCACCGTGAGCTGAACGCAACGTACACCTGCCGGCTTGCCATCAGGCATGCCGGGAATCGGACTTGTGATCGAGGGCGCAATGCAACAGGCGCCGCAGCCGGCGCGGCACTCGTTACGCAGCACTGAGGGCACCGCGCCCGGTCTCGAACCGCCTACTTCACGCCCAGCTTCTGCTTCACATCCATGCCGACCTTCTTGTTGACGAATTGCGTGGTCGCCACTTTCGACAGATCGACGTCGCCCGCCTTGTACAGGCCGGCCTTGACCATCTTGTCGTAAAAATCCTTGATGCGCGCCTCGGACATCGCGCCGATGCCCATGGTCAACGCATCACCGGTATCGACAATCCCGAGTTTCCTTATCAGCGCGATCGATGCCTCGATCAGTTCATCGTTGGCCTCAGGGTTGGCCTTCTTGATCAAATCGTCGGCCGGCTTGCGATTGCCGTACAGGTAGTTGTACCAGCCGATGATCGAGCCTTCCATGAACTTGCGTACCGTCTCGGGTTTGTTGCGCACCAGATCCCAGCGCGTCTCCACCGTGGTCGAGTAGGTCGAAAACCCCTGGTCAGCCAAAAGGTGCACCACCGGATCGAAACCGGCCTGCTTGCGAATCGAGATCGGCTCGGAGATGCCGTAACCCTGCTGCACCGACTTCTTGTCGGCCAGGAACGGGCCGGCATTGAATCCGTAGGGCTTCAACTGTTCGTCACGAAATCCATGGTCGGCCTTGAGCCATTGCCAGAAGCTGAACTGTCCGTCCTTGGAAATGAAAACGGTCTGCGCCTTTTTCAGATCGTCCCAGCGGTCCATGCCCTGGCCGGGATGCGCGATCAGCACCTGCGGATCCTTCTGGAAGATGGCGCCCACCACCACCGTCGGTACGCCGTTCTTGACATGGTCGAACGACAGCAGCAGGTTACCGGCCATCAGGAAATCGATGCGGCCGGCCGCCAGCAGCGGCCGGTTGTTGACTTGCGGTCCGCCCTGCACGATCTCGACGTCCAGTCCGAGGCGCTTGTAGGTGCCATCGGCCAGGGCCTGGTAGAAGCCGCCGTGTCCGGCCTGCGCTTTCCAGTTGCTGGAGAACACCACCTTTTCCTGCGCCCACGCGGCCTGGGAAGTGAGCAAAGCGGCGGCTACCAAAAGCAAGCGTTTCATTCCTGTCTCCCTTAAGTCAAAGCGAAAAAATCAAAAATCGGCACTCAGGGCTGCGCCATGTCAGGCGTCCAGCCACGGGTTTTCCCGGGGTTCATCAGGCCGTGCGGATCGGCGACGCGCTTGAATTCGATCTGCGATCGATCGATCTGCTTCATGCCGCCATCCTCGATAGTGTACACATGGGGATCGAACACCACGCAACCATCGGCCTCGAATTCGGCAATGATTTCATACAGCCGCTGGCGGTCGAAATAGGCCACCAGCGGCAGGCCGAATACCGCGTGTTCCCCGAACTGGCGCGCGAATTCGTGATGAAAGTAAAGCTCTTCGCCGTAGCGTTCCATCTGGCGCGCCACCAGCGCCGGATCAAACGGTGACGGATGGGCGATCTGCAGATAGGTGAAGCTGCGATCGTGCCTGAGCGCCATCAGCGTGGTGTGGTTGTAGGCGCACTCGAAGGCCGGCGGCAACTGCGCCGCGCGCACCGCATCTTCGTTCATGCAGAGTGTCTCGACGCCGCCAAAGCGCGCCGCCAGCGCGCGATAGTCGGCGATCTGCGCGGGGTTGACCATGGCGAACATGGCATCGCGGTCGGCTGGAAATCGCGCGCCCAGTACGCCATAGAAACGCGCGAAGCGACGCTCCACGGTGGTCAAAAGGAACACGTCGATGGCGGCGCTGGCGGCCATGCCGAAGCCGAGCGTGCTGCCATAGTCGGGAAACAGCATGATGTGATGCAGCCAGTCGACCGCCGGTTTCAAGGCCAGCTCCAGGCGCGTGATGATGCCGTTGGTGCCGAAGGCGTGATGCACCTTTTGAATCTGCGCACCCGAAAGTTCGATCACCTGCGGCGTTTCCTCGACGGTGACCACGCGAATCAGGCTCACATTGCCGGCATCCTTGAGAATGCCGTTGCGAATCGAGCCCACACCAGCGTAGCCGCCGGCGATGAAACCACCGATGGTCGCGATGTCGCGCGTCGAGGGGTACATCAGCGTTTCCTGGCCGCTTGCACGCACCGCACGTTCGAGCGCCATGATCATGATGCCGGCCTCGCACAACACATGGCCCGGCCTTACGGCCAGCACGCGATCCAGGCCGGTGATGTCGAGAATCACGCCGCCTTCCAAGGGCACGCACTGGCCATAGTTGCCGGTGCCGCCACCCCGCACGGTAAGCGGCACGCGCAGTTTGGCGCAGGCGGCCGCCACGCGTATCACTTCACTCTCGTCGCGCGGCCGCACCAGCAGGTCGCCGCGCTTGCCGTCGAGCAATTCAGTGAGAATGGGGCTGTACCAGAAATAGTCGCGCGAGGCCGCCGCCAGGCGATTCGCCTCCGTGCTCATCTCGATACCGTCAAGCGCGGCGATCAGCCCCGGCCAGTCTGTTTCACGCACTGACATCAACCATCTCTCCTTGACGGATCAGGGTACGCCCGGCCGGCGCCTTGCCGCCCGGGCTCAACAGTTCGGCCATGTCGCGCCCGCCGAACAGCAGCCAGTCGGCGGGCGCGCCGACGGCGAAAGGATCGCCCCGCTCAAGCCCCATGGCCGCTGCGGGCGCCGTGCTGACCGCATCCAGCCAGCCCTGCGGTGCCTTCAGATGCGCCAGCATTACCGCTTTCTCGAAGGTATCGAGCAGGTCATAGCCGCCGTATGGATAGAAGGTATCAGCGACATTGTCGGTAGCGAAGCAGACCCGCACGCCGGCGGCGCGCGCCTCGTTGACCAGGGTGATGCCCCGTTCAATCGGCGTGCCGCGCCAGCTACCCTGCAGATAGGCATTCGTGGTGGGCAAGGCAACCAGCGTGATGCCGGCCGCGGCACAGGCATCGAGTGTGCGCAAAGCCTGATCGCGCGGCTGCACCGACAGCGAGCAGGCGTGCCCGCACACCACCCGCCCGCTCATGCCGTAAGCGAGCGTCAGCGCGGCAATCGCAGCAAGACCGCAGGCGTCGGCATGCAGACCTTCATCGACGTGAAAGTCGAGCGCGATGCCGGCCTCGGCGGCCGCGCGAAAAACCCGTTCAAGGCCGGCTTGCGCTTCCGGCTGACGGTAGACAAAGGCCCCCATGATCGCGCCCGCTGCGGCCAGGCGGCGCGCGATGCCGGCGGCCACACCATCGACTGCGAGCATGTCGATCGGCGCCAACGCTACCGCCTGCAACTCCACCCGGCCGGCCCACTGACGTCGCGCATCCTCGAACACCGCCAGCGACAGCGGCTCCGCCACGCTGAACCAGTCGAGATGGGTACGCATGGCGCGCGTGCCGTGACGCCAGGCTTCGGCCAGGGCGCGCTGCATGCGTGCGGCCACCTGCAGGGCGGTCCAGCCGGCGCGGTGCACTGCCATGCGCTCGATGGCGGCGAACAAGTCACCATCGACCGCACCGGTTTCGCCGATCACGTAGCTCTTGTCGATATGCGTATGGATGTCGGCGAAGCATGGCAGCAACAGGCCGCCGCGCGCGTCATGCGGCACACAGCCTGGGGGCCATGCAAGCGAACCAACCGCGCCGATCCGCGCCACCCGACCTTCGCTTAAAAGCACGTCGGCAAGCCAGGTATCCGCAGCACCGCTGACGCGCGCGTTGCAGATTGCCAGCATCAGCGATCGCCCTTCATCTCGGATTCATGCCACTTGCCAAGCGCCAGGCGGGCGACCCAGTTGAAGAGGAAATAGATCGCGATCCCGGTCAGGGACACCAGCACCAGCGCGGCGAACATCTTCGGGATTTCGGTACGGAAACTCGATTCGAGAATGCGTGAAGCCAGCCCGGTTTCCTTGCCGGCCGAGCCGGCGGCGAATTCCGCCACCACCGCGCCGATCAGGCTCAAGCCGCCGGCGACCTTGAGGCCGGCGATGAAATACGGCAAGGCACTCGGAATCAACAGGCGGCGCAGGCGCTGCCAGGGGCTGGCGCGATACAGGGTGAACAGGTCGCGCAGGTTGTGATCGGCGGAGCGCAGGCCGATGACGGTGTTGGAGAGAATCGGGAAAAACGCCACGATCCAGGCGCAGATCAGAAGCGCCGCGGTAGTGCTGTCGATATAGATCAGGATCAGCGGCGCGATCGCCACGATCGGCGTCACCTGCAGGATGATGGCGAACGGAAACAGCGATACCTCGACCCATTTCGACAGCGCGAACATGATCGCCAGCAACACGCCGCCGGCGACGGCGAGAAACAGCGCGCCGAAGGTGATCTTCATGGTGAAGACCCATGACGTCATCAGCGAACCCAGGTTGTCCCACAGGGTTTGCAGCACCAGGAGCGGCCCGGGCAATATGTAGTGCGGAATGGCGTTGATGCGCACCACCGCCTCCCAGCCGATCAGCGCAGCGGCGAAGATCGCCAGCGGCACGCCGATGCGCACCGCGCGCGAATCGGCGACCGCGGCCGGCCGGGTGGGGCCGCTCATGTATCTGCCGCGCCCGCGCCGTGCAGCGCATTCGACACTTCGATGCACCACTGGCTGTAACGCGGCGTGGTGCGAAACGCATCGCCGCGCGGATAGGGTTCGTCGATCGCGATGTCGGCGATCACCCGCCCGGGGCGTCGGCCCATCACCACGATGCGGCTCGACAGGTAAACCGATTCGTAGATGCTGTGGGTGACGAAGATGGTGGTGAAGCCGAATTCCTGCCACACCCGCAGGGTGTCGTTGTTGAGCTTGAAGCGGGTCATCTCGTCGAGCGCGGCGAAGGGTTCGTCCATCAAGAGGAGCTTGGGACGGGTCACCATGGCGCGCGCAATGGAGACGCGCATCTTCATGCCGCCGGAAAGTTCGCGCGGATACACCTGCGCGAAGGCGGCAAGACCCACGTTCGCCAGCGCAGCTTCAACCAGCGGGCGTGCCTGGGCACGCGACATGCCCTTCAATTGAAGCGGCAGCCACACGTTGTCGAACACCACTGCCCACGGCATCAGGGTCGGTTCCTGGAACACGAAACTCAACTCGTGCGCATGATCGCTGCCCGCTGGTGTCTGCGGCCAGTCGATGCGGCCGGCGGTGACCGGCGCCAGGCCCGCGATCATGCGCAGGGCAGTGCTCTTGCCGCAGCCCGAGGGGCCCAGGAAACTCACGAACTCGCGCTCGCGGATGGCAAGCGTCAGGCCTTTGAGCGCCTGGGTGCCGTTGGCGTAGCGCTTCTCGACCTGCTCCAGGCGAATCAGGTCACTCATGCGGCATAAGGCGCGGGCGCGGCCGTGAGGGTATGCGGCGGCAGCTGCGCGATTTCAGCCAGCAAGGCGGCAAAGCGCCGGCCGACGAAGTCGAGCGCGGCGCGGCCGGTTGCGGCGGTGGCCGCCAGGGCATTGCCGGCGGCGCCCTTGGGATTCAAATCCTGCATCTGCCAGCCCAGCTTGGCGGCCTGACCATTGCCCAGGAGCGCGAATTGCGCGGCGCGTGCTTCGCTTGAGGAAACGAAATTCTCGGCCAGGCGCATGTCGACCAGTTGTGGGGTGAGTGAGAGCATCATCGCGGTTTCGAGTTCGCCGGCATGGATGCCGAAGCGCATCTCGTGCTCGCTGATCAGGCCATCGGGCAGGCCCAGGCCATACCAGTTGCAGGCAAACACCATCATGTCATGCCTGGCACGCAAGTCACGTGCCACGATATCCATCACCGACACCTGGCCGCCATGCGAATTGAACAGCACCAGCTTTCGCACACCGCTTGCCGCCACGCAGGCACCGATCTCCATCCAGTTGGCGACAAGCGTGCCGGCCGAGAGCGACAGCGTGCCCGGAAAACGCGCATGCTCATTGCTTTTGCCGACTTGCTGGGTCGGCAGGAAGAGCGCACCGATCTCGGCCCCGATGTGCGGCAGGGCCGCGGCGATCACGCCGTTGATGATGGTGGTATCGACCGACACCGGCAGGTGCGGGCCGTGCTGCTCGATGGCGGCCACCGGCAGGACGGCGATGAGTTCTTCGCAGCGCAGTTGCGAAAATTCACGTGCGGTGTAGTCGGCCCAGAATCGGCTCTTGTATGGCATGGCGGGCGTCCGGAAAGGTTCGCCCGATTATAGTCAGCGCCTGCGGCGCCAGCGTAAACCTGGCGCGTCACGCGCACGCCCTGCACGACCCTCTTCACCATCCGCGCCAGCAGACTTTAAGGCGCGGGCTCAAGCTCCAGCAACAGCGTGCCGGCACTGACTTGCGCCCCATGTTCGACCAGCACCTGCTTGACCACCGCGGCCATCGGTGCCGTCGATGGATGCTCCATTTTCATGGCCTCGAGAGCAAGCAAGGGCGCCCCTTTTTCAACTTTCTGGCCGGCGCTCACGAACAAGGCGACGATGCGGCCCGCCATTGGCGCACGAATCAGGACCGCCAGAGCGCTGTCGGCCGAGGCAGCGGCTGTCAGCGAGCGATCCGCGATCACGCTCTGCACGCCGGCCACGCCGACGTACAGGTCATCGCCATCGAGCACGAAGGCGATTGATTCACGCCCGCGCTCGCCGGACACACGCATGTGCCCGGCCGCGCATTCCAGCAATTCGAACGCCTCGATCGCGGCCTCGCAACTCAGGCGATAACGCGCGCCACCCATGGCCTCTAGGGCAACCGTCGCCTCGACACCGTCGATCAAAAGCTTGAGATTGACCGGCCACGGCATCGGCAAGGCCACTGCCCGGGGATCGTGTCCGTGGCGTGCCGCGCGCGCGCAGTAAGCAAGCAGCGCCGCCAGGGTCGGGCGCAGGGCGCTGCTGGCAGCCAGCAGTGCCGGCAGGTGTTGGCCGACAAAGCCGGTGGTGGCGCCGCCCTCGGCGAAGGTCTGGTGCGCCAGCGCGGCGACCAGGAATTCCTGGTTGGTACGCACACCCAGCACCTGGGCGGCACGCAGCCCGCGCGCCAGGCGCTCACGCGCGCTGTCGCGATCCGCACCGTGGGCCACGAATTTGGCGATCATCGAATCGTAGTAAGGCGAAATCCGTGAGCCGCTCGCCAGTGCATGATCGACCCGCAGGTCGCCGCAGGCATCGATGTTCCATGCCAAGAGCGCACCGCTTTGCGGCAGGAAGTCACGCGCCGGATCTTCCGCACACAAGCGCGCCTCAATCGCGTGGCCACCACTTTCAAAGCGCTTGAGGATGGCCTCCTGCGAGGTCTCCGGCAGCGGCTCGCCGCGCGCAACGCGAATCTGCCATTCCACCAGGTCATAGCCGGTCAGTGCCTCGGTCACCGGGTGCTCCACCTGCAGGCGGGTATTCATTTCCATGAAATAGAAATGCTTGTGCGCATCGAGCAGGCATTCGATGGTGCCGGCACCGCGATACTTGATGGCGCGCGCCGCTGCCACCGCCAGCGCCCCCATGCGGCGCCGCAGGTGATGACCGTCGGCACCGGCGAAGGCGGGCGAAGGGGCTTCCTCGATCAGCTTCTGGTGCCGCCGCTGCACCGAACAATCGCGCTCGCCCAAGTGCACCACATGCCCGTGATCGTCGGCGAATACCTGGATTTCGATATGCCGCGGCAGCATGATCGCCTGCTCCAGCAAAACCGTCGAGGAGCCGAAGGCGGTGCGTGCCTCCGAGCAGGCGCTGGTCAATGCAGCCTCGAAATCTTCCGCCGCTTGCACCAGGCGCATGCCGCGCCCGCCGCCGCCCGCAGTGGCCTTGATCATCAGCGGGTAGCCGAGGCGCTGCGCTTCGGCCTTGAGCGTGGCGTCGGTCTGGTCGTCACCGTCGTAACCCGGCACGCAGGGCACATCGGCTGCGCGCATCAGGCGCTTGGCCTCGCCCTTGTCGCCCATGGCACGCATGGCCGAAGGCGGCGGGCCGATCCAGATCAGGCCGGCGTCGATCACGGCTTCCGCAAAGGCCGCGTTCTCGGCCAGGAAGCCGTAGCCGGGATGCACCGCCTCGGCGCCGGTGGCAAGGGCGGCCGCGACAATCGCCTTGATATTCAGGTACGAATCGATCGGCTGCGGCGCGCCGATGCGTACCGCGGCGTCGGCGCATCGCACATGGGCGGCATCGACATCGGCATCGGAATACACCGCGATCACGCGGTGGCCCATGCGCCGCGCCGTGCGCATCACCCGCAGCGCGATCTCGCCTCGATTGGCAACCAGAATGGCATCGAACATGTGACCGCTCCGCGCTTTAGGGTCGGGCCACGCCGAACTGCAGCGGGCGCACACAACGCCGTGCGGCCTGGTCGCAGATCGACAGGCTCAGGGCCAGCACCGCGCGGGTATCGCGCGGATCGATGATACCGTCGTCGAGCATCAGGCTGGAGGTGGCGATCGCGCTTTGCTGGCGCTCGAATGTTTCGATGATCGCCTGCGCCTGTGCCGCCAGCGCCGCCTCGTCGATGGCAATGCCCTTGCGCTTCGCGCCACCCTCGGCGACGATGCGCATGGTCATTGCCGCCTGCTCGCCGCCCATCACTGCGGTGCGCGCATTGGGCCATGAAAACAGGAAGCGCGGCTCGTAGCCACGCCCGCACATGCCGTAGTTGCCGGCGCCGAACGAGGCGCCGCACATCACGGTCAGTTGCGGTACGTTCGCGTTGGTCACCGCCTGGATCATCTTCGAGCCATGCTTGATCATGCCGTTCTGCTCGTAACTCTTGCCCACCATGTAGCCGGTGGTGTTCTGCAGGTAGATGATGGGCGTGCCGCTCTGGCAGCAGGCCTGGATGAAATGGGTCGCCTTGTTGGCGCCATCCGGGTCGAGCGGGCCGTTGTTGCTGATGATGCCCACCGGCTGCCCCTCGATCGCGGCCTGGGCGGTCACCGTGGCCGCACCGTACAAGGCCTTGAACTCCAAAAAATCGGAGTCGTCGACGATGCGCAGAATCACCTCGCGCATGTCGCTCGGTTTCTTGCCGTCGGCCGCCATCAGGCCCAGCAGTTCTTCGGCCACGTAGCGCGGCGGCTTGAACCTGCCGGCAGGCGAGTTGGCCGGCGCCAGATGGCGCTGCCAGCCCAGCCGCCCCACCACCTCGCGCGCCAGACCGATGCCGTCACGGTCGTCCTCGGCCAGGTATTCGGCCACCCCGGATACCGCAGTGTGCATCTCGGCGCCGCCCAATTCCTCTTCAGTGGCGATCTCGCCGGTTGCCGCCTTCAACAAGGGCGGGCCGGCAAGAAATGCGCGCGCGCGTCCGCGCACCATGATCACGTAGTCCGACAGCCCCGGCATGTAGGCGCCGCCGGCGGTGGACGAGCCATGCACCACGGTGACCACCGGCAACCCGGCCGCCGACAGGCGCGCCAGGTTGCGAAAGATCGCCCCGCCGCGCACGAAGGTGTTCACCTTGTATTGCAGCAGATTGGCCCCGGCCGACTCCACCAGGTGCACGAAGGGCAGGCGATTCTCCAGCGCAATGGTCTGCGCGCGCAGCATCTTGTCCAAGCCCATCGGCCGGATCGAGCCGGCCTCGATGCCGGCATCCGAAGCGACGATCACGCAGCGCACGCCGGCCACCCAGCCGATGCCGGTGATCGAACCGCCACCGGGAATGCTTTTCAAAAGATCGCTGTTGTCCTGCCCGTAGCCGGCCAGCGACGACAGCTCCAGATAGCTGCTGCCGGGGTCGATCAGCAAGGCCAGGCGGTCGCGCGGCAGCAGTTGGCCGCGCTTTTCGAACAAGGGGCGCGACTGCGCCGAGCGCTCGCGCGTGCGCTGCTCCAGCGCACGCACCTCGGCCAAGAGGCGCAGCATGTGGTCGCGGTTGACGCGGTAGGCGTCGTTGTGGGCGACCAGGCGCGATTCGATGATGGGCATATTCAGGCGTTGACGGGGAGTTCAATAAGTTTGAGTCGCGGCTCAAGGTCGCGAATCCGCGCAAAATCCCTGTCCTCGGTCAAAAGCGGCATGCCGTGTTCCACCGCCACTGTGGCGATCAGGCAATCAACCGAAGAACGAATGGTGATTCCCGACCACCGGCATCGTGCGTAAAGATGTGCAGCCGCGATCGCCGCAGCCGCAGCGTCCCGCGCGTGCAGAAGTTCGACAGCACCGAGGCTTCTTTTCAAAACCGAAAATTCGGCTTGGTCATGCGTACCTTGCAGGACTTCCTGCACGATGACCGGGGTGACGAACACTTGTTCGCGCTCGCGCATGGCTCGCTTCAAAAGCGGCCAGGCACGCCCGCGCTTGCGTGAAAAGAAATCGATCCACACCGTGCTGTCGACGATCATCGGTGATCCGCGAGACGATCCCCGTAAGTCGCCTTCGGATCGTAGTCCGCGTCGATCAGGCCCTTGCCTTCGAGGGCAAGCAACTCCGAATAATCCGGCGGTCCCTTGACCAGCGCGGTCAACGCCTGATGGATAACGTCACGCTTGGTCTTCGCGCCGACTTTTTTCATCGCCTTGGCGATGAGTTTGTCGTCGATTTCCACATTGGTGCGCATGCCTACACCTTGCTGTGTATGGGATACACAAAGTATAGCGTGGCCTTGCCGTGTGAACCGGGCTGATCGCCGCCACCTGCATCGACGGGACCTGGCCGTTGGGGTCGACATTGACCCGCGGCGCCAAAAGGCTGCCGTCGGGATGCCGCTGCGCCCTGCCTTCGTTCAGCCGCCGCAATCCCTCGTCCGGCGCTTGTAGCCACGCTCCGCCGGGTTACGCACCAGACCCAGCGCTGCCGCATAAGCTTCGCGCGCCTCGCCAAGCCGGCCCAGGCGGCGCAGCAGGTCGGCGCGCGCCGCCGGCAACAGGTAATAGCCTTGCAGCTCTTCACGACCTGCAAGCCGCGCGATCATTTCCAGCCCGTGCTCTGGACCCTCGGCCATTGCCAGCGCCACCGCGGCGTTGAGCTCGACCACCGCCCCTGGCTGTTCCTGCAGCAGGCCACCATAGAGGGCGGCGATCTGCTTCCAGTCGGTATCGAGCGCCCGCTCCGCCTGCGCATGCAATGCGGCAATCGCCGCCTGCAACTGGTAAGGCCCGCGCCGCCGCAAGGCCAGCGCGCGATCGAGCAGTGCCATGCCTTCGCTGATGGCGGCCCGATCCCAGCGCCCGCGGTCCTGCTCCTCGAGCGACACCAGCGCGCCGGCCGCGTCGATCCGTGCCTCACGCCGCGCATGGTGCAGCAGCATCAGGGCCAGGAGGCCGATCACCTCGGGTTACTGTGGCATCAATTCAACCATCAGGCGCGCCAGCCGGATCGCCTCGACGCACAGGTCGGTGCGGATCAGTTGCGGCGTCTCGGTGGCGGCGTAGCCTTCGTTGAACATCAGGTACACCACGCTCAGCACCGCCGCCAGCCGCTCCGGCAACAGCTCCTGCGCCGGTACCACACAAGGAATCCGCGCTTCGCGAATCTTTTTCTTGACCCGCACCAGGCGCTGCGCGGTGGTCGCCTCGGGTTCGAGAAAGGCGCGCGCGATCTCGCGGGTCGACAGCCCGCACAGGGTGCGCAGCGCCAACGCCATTTGCGCGCCCTGGCCGATCGCCGGGTGACAGCAGGTGAATATCAGACGCAAGCGCTCGTCTTCGACACCGGAGACGTTAGCCGGGTCAGCGTCTGCACAGGCCGCTTCCGGCGCGGCCAGATCCGGTGGCTCGTCGGTAAAGGCCGGCTCGCTGCGTCACCACATCCCGCGCTAGTGCGCTGGTTTGCGCAGCGCCCGCCCTCCACGCTCTACTTGAGCGTGCTGACGCTGGGCGAAATCCGCAAGGGCGTGGAGGCTGTAGCCGACCCGCAACGGCGCCATGCATTGCTGGATTGGCTTGAGACCGAACTGCCGGCGTTTTTTTCCGCTCGCATCCTGCCCGTGGATGCCGGCGTCGCCGGCCGCTGGGGGCATCTGCTGGCGCGTGCGGGAAGGCCGTTGCCGGCCATCGACAGCCTGTTGGTGGCCACTGCGGCGCATCACTCGCTTGCCCTGGTTACACGCAATCTGCGCGACACTCAAAACCTCGGCGTGGATGTGATCGACCCGTGGGTCGAATAACCAGGCCCAGGTTTCGGTAAAGGCTCCCTAAGCCGCCTTCATCGGCAGCACATTCGCCGCCAGCGTGTCGGTGGAAACCCCGAACACCCGCGCCTTCAGCTTGGCCAACTCGTCGCGCATCTGCGCCGCTTTCTCGAATTCGAGGTTCCTGGCAAATCCCAGCATCTGCTTTTCCAGCTGCGCGATCTGTTTGGAGATCTGCTTCTCGTTCATCGCCTCGAACCTGGCGGATTCCCTGTCTTCGTCGGCGTGCGCCTTCAAAGCCTTGGTGTCGTACACGCCGTCGATGATGTCGCGAATCCGCTTGGCCACCCCTACCGGCGTGATGCCGTGCAGCAGGTTGTAGGCCACCTGTCTGGTGCGCCGACGATCGGTTTCACCGATCGCCTTCTGCATCGAGTCGGTGACCCGGTCGGCGTAGAGGATCGCGGTGCCGTTGATGTGGCGTGCGGCGCGACCGATGGTCTGGATCAGGCTGCGCTCCGAGCGCAGGAAGCCTTCCTTGTCGGCATCCAGGATCGCCACCAGCGAGACCTCGGGAATGTCCAGCCCCTCGCGCAGAAGGTTGATGCCCACCAGCACATCGAAAACCCCCAGGCGCAGGTCGCGGATGATCTCGACCCGCTCCACGGTATCGATGTCCGAATGCAAATAGCGCACCTTGACCTTGTGCTCGGCCAGGTATTCGGTCAATTGCTCGGCCATGCGTTTGGTCAGGGTGGTCACCAGCACGCGCTCGCCGACAGCCACCCGCAGTCCCACCTCGGACAACAGGTCGTCGACCTGGGTCGAGGCCGGGCGCACCAGCAGGGCCGGATCGACCAGCCCGGTGGGGCGCACCAGTTGCTCGACCACCGCAGCGCCGCTCCGGCGCTTTTCGTAATCGGCCGGGGTGGCGGAAACGAATACGGTCTGGCGCATCATGCGCTCGAATTCCTCGAACTTGAGCGGCCGGTTGTCCAGTGCCGAGGGCAGGCGGAAGCCGTAGTTGACCAGGTTCTCCTTGCGTGAACGGTCGCCGTTGTACATGCCGCCCAACTGGCCGGTCAGCACATGCGACTCATCCAGAAACATCAGCGCGTCTTTCGGCAGATAGTCGATCAGGGTCGGCGGTGCCTCGCCCGGACCGCGCCCGGAGAGGTGGCGCGAGTAGTTCTCGATGCCCTTGCAGAAGCCGATCTCGGCCATCATCTCCAGATCGAAGCGGGTGCGCTGCTCGATGCGCTGCGCCTCCACCAGCTTGTTCTCGGCCACATACTGGTCGATGCGCGCGCGCAATTCGAGCTTGATCGCCTCCACCGCGCGCAGCGTGGTCTGGCGCGTGGTCACATAGTGGCTGCCGGGATACACCGTGAAACGCGGCACCTTCTGGCGGATATGCCCGGTCAGCGGATCGAACAGTTGCAGGCTCTCGACCTCGTCGTCGAACAGTGAAAGACGCAGCGCGGTCTCGTTGTGCTCGGCCGGAAACACGTCGATCACGTCGCCGCGCACGCGGAAGCTGCCGCGCGAAAAATCCATGTCGTTGCGGGTGTACTGCATGGCCGTCAGGCGCACAATGATGTCGCGCTGCGACAGCTTGTCCCCCACCCGCAGGGTCAGCACCATCTTGTGATAGTCCTCGGGGTCGCCGATGCCGTAGATGGTCGAGACGGTGCCTACGATGATGCAGTCGCGCCGCTCCATCAGCGACTTGGTGGCCGACAGGCGCATCTGCTCGATGTGCTCGTTGATCGAGGAATCCTTCTCGATGAACAGGTCGCGCGAGGGCACATAGGCCTCGGGCTGGTAATAGTCGTAATAGCTGACAAAGTACTCGACCGCGTTATGCGGAAAGAATTCGCGAAATTCCGAATACAGCTGCGCGGCCAGAGTCTTGTTGGGCGCCAGCACCAGCGCCGGGCGCCCGGTGCGCGCGATCACCTGCGCCATGGTGTAGGTCTTGCCCGAGCCGGTCACGCCCAGCAGGGTCTGGAATGACAGGCCGTCATTGATGCCTTCAACCAGCTTGTCGATCGCCTCGGGCTGGTCACCGGCCGGCTGGAACGGCTCGAACAGCTGGAAGGGGCTGCCCGGAAAGGTGCGCAAGGTCATGTGAACGGTCCGGCGTTGACGAACCTGCAATTTTAACAAGCGTACTGCGGCAAACCGCAAGAAACTGCCCCCTGGCGAGCGCTTTGACAAGAGTTTCCCGGCGCGCCGCAGCAATGCGCGCGCAAACTTCAAGCCCGATGGTTCCAACGCCGCCTGGTTCCTGGCGCTCGAACGCGGCTATTACAAGGAAGCCGGCCTCGATGTCACCCTCGATACTTCCGGCGGCACCGTTGATGTGATCACCCGCCTGGCGACCAACGCCTACGACATCGGCTTCGCCGACATCGGCGCGGTGATCGAGTTTGCCGCCCGCAATCCCGGCCAGGCACCGCTGGCGACCCTGGTGCTCTACGACCGTTCGCCGCTGGCGGTGGTGGCGCTGAAGAAATCCGGCATCGCCAAGCCCGCCGACATCGTCGGCAAGGTGATTGGCGCGGCTGCCGCTGGCCATCACCCACGCGCCGCGCTGCATGGTAGTGACCGACCTGCCGGGATAGGGACTCACCCAAGCAGTCAGCGGGTCGGGTAAACCGCTCCTGCAAGACAGCGCGTCACGCAGACATGTCGTTCGACCATGCGCAGGCCGGTGACCTGCCCGGCGTTTTCCCGGCACTTGCAGCGCCCCTCTGGCGCCAGCGCTGCCCGCGCTTGCAAGAATCAGCCCGAACTCTTCTGGCGAATCGCCAGGATCGCCTGGTTGCGCAGCGTCTTCAACAGATTGAGTTCGCCGTCGGCGAAGCGCAGGCGCCCGGCCTGGGCATGGTCGGCATAGATCAGTGCCACCGGCTTCTTGTTGATCGCCACCGGAAAAAGCACGAAGCCGTGCGCACTCAAGCTGCGGCGGTACCAATCCGGGATATAGGGGCGAATCTTGGCAGATTCGCAGTCCTCGATGCAGATGTCGGCCAGCTTGCTGATGGCGCCGTAGAACACATCCTTGGCGGGTTCCAGCGGCACCTGGAAGCCGCGCTTGATGATGGCATCGGTCTGATCGCCGAAGCCCAGCCGCGCGCGCAGGCTGTTGGATGCCGGATCGCGGGTGCACAGCATCACACGGTTGAAGCCGATGGCGCGGTACATGGTTTCGAGGATGATGCGCAGCACGTCGTTCAACTGGTAGTCGGCGGCCAAGGTATTGGTGATGTCCTGGATGCCGGCCGCGAGCATGTGGGCGCGTGCCGCAGGTTCCAGCGACGGCGCCGTCAGCAACATGTCGGGAGTAACGGTGTTGAGCATGGTTTCGGCCATGCTCGCATCTTCAGTGGTCGGCCCGCCAGGCGACGCCGCAGGCAGGCCGGCCGCAGCTCCTGCCTGCACGCTCCGAGCCGCACCAGCGGCGCTGCTGTCAGCGTCGGTAGCAGGCGTTGCGCGCGGCGTGGCACTCAGCGCCGCCTGCGCGCTGCCGCCCGCAGAGGCCACGGCCGCGGCTGCGGCGGCCTTCCTGGCCGGTTCTTCGCGCACCATGGCTGCATTGAGGGCGTGTATGCCCTGCATGAATGCGCCGGAATTCATCGGCAGGCCGAGCGACCTGATTTCGCCGGTGAAGGCTTCGGCGGAGGTTTCCAGCAAGGCCGTCAACGTGCCGTTTTTCAGGCCGAAATCCTGGCCGTACTCCGTTTCAATCGTACCTAGCAGCGCGTCGCGCGCCTTGCCGGCCGGCACCACCACCGCGTCCGCCAGGCGGTTCGACAGGTCCGACAGGGCGCGCAGCCTGGATCCCTCGGTGCTGCCCACACCGCGTGTGGTGGCTGCCTTCATCGAGGCGACGATGCCCTGCGGCAGGTTCCAATACCTGGCCACCCCCAGGCCCAGATCGCTGTAGCTCATGCCCAGCACTTCAACGGCGGCCAGATCCTCGGCGATGCCGCGCGCCTTGGCCACCCTTGTGACCTCGCAGGATTCGTCGTGCAGGTAGAACACCGCCAACAAGCGGCCGAGCCGATGAAACATCGAGCAGATGAAGGCTTCTTCCAGGTTGCCCATGCCCAGCCTGGGCGTCAGCTCGCGCGACACCACGCCGCTGAAGTAGCTGGAGGTGACGTGATCCTTGAGGTCGGCCGCCTGCGCCTTGTTTTGCAGGTGCTCGAACAGCATCAGGGAGAGTGCCGCGTTGCGCACCTTCTGGAAACCAAGGATCGAGACGGCGCGCGAAATGGTGCTGACCGAGCCGCCGAACTGCTGGAAATAGGCGGTGTTGACCATGCGCAGCAGCTTGTTGGTGAGCGACACATCCTTGAGGATGACGTCGGCCAGCGCATCGCTTCGCTCGTTTTCGGAGGCCACCAGCTTGTTGACCGTCGAGATGGTCGATGAGAGCACCGGGAAATCGCTCTTGTAGCGCATGCGGCGCAGCAGAAAGTCGAGGGTGGCGCCGTCGCCGCCGCCGGCGGCCGCCTGCTGCGGCTGCGGATTGGCATATTCGCTGAGCGCCGCCAGCATCGCCGCGGCGCTGGCGTAGCGTGCCAGCGGGTCTTTTTCCAGCGCCCGCATCACGATCGCTTCAAGCTTCTCGTCGATCGCCTGATTGCGCGTCGAGGGCCGGGCGAAGGGCTCCTTGACGATCGCATACATGGTCTGGTGGTGGGTCGCGCCCTTCACCGCCGCTGCCCCGGTGAGCATTTCGTAGAGCACCATGCCGGCGGCGAACACGTCGCAGCGCGGCGAGAATGCCGCGCCCGACAGGTATTCGGGCGCCATGTAGCTGGGGGTGCCCGACAATCCCTGCTGGCCGGTCTTGCCGGCCTCGACCTGGGTGTGGCTGGCGATGCCGAAATCCATCACGCGCGGCACGCCTTCGCGCGTGATCATGATGTTGGCCGGCTTGAGGTCGCGATGCACCACGCCGGCCTCGTGCGCGTAATCGACGCCGGCCAGAAGCCCGCTGGCGATGCGCACCGCGTCGTGCGGCGCCACTGTGCCGCTATCGCCAATCAGGTCGCCCAGGGTCTGCCCCTCGACATATTCGAACACCAGGTAGGGCACGCCGGCGTCCTCGCCGGCATCGAACAACGCCACGATGTTCGGGTGCGAGAGCTTGCCGACGATGCGCGCCTCGGCCAGCATGACCGCGGTTTCATGCGCGCGCGCGCTCTCGGCCACCTTGTCCAGCCGCAGCGTCTTGACGGCGACGCGACGATCCAGGTGGGTGTCTTGCGCCAGGTAGACCGTGCCCTGGGCGCCACGCCCAAGCGTGCTCACGATATCGAATCGCCCGATGCGTGCAACGTCCATCACGGCCGCCATAGAGTTCTCTCCCGGAAATGCGCAGGGAAGTGTTGTTACGCCGGCCGCAAGCGCGAGCGCACCGGCCTGCTGCGTGCCGGGGTTTCCCTGATGCAGGCAGTTTAGGGCGCTGCCAGCCTGGCCCGAGAGATGAACAGAGCCATGCGGCGCCACTTGTTCAAGGCTTTGAGCATCGCCCTGGCTGCGGCAGGTCAAAAGCGCGCGGGCCCGACGCCGGATCGCGGTCCGGCGTGGAGTAAAATTCTGCGTTGCATTTCGAACCCGTCATGCGTCCCCGCGTCGCGCCCCTGCAAGCCGCAAACTACAGGTCTTCACCATGAACGCACCCGTGCCCGTGTCAGTTTTTGCCCACATCGAACTCGCGCCCAAGGACCCGATCCTGGGCGTCACCGAGACCTTTGTCGCCGACCGAAATCCGCGCAAGGTCAACCTCGGGGTTGGCGTGTATAGCGACGACAACGGCCGGGTGCCGCTGCTGGCCTGCGTGAAGACGGCCGAAGAACAATCGCTCAAGCAGGGCGCGCCCAAGACCTACCTGCCGATCGACGGCCTGGCCGCCTACGACCGTGCGGTGCAGGGCCTGCTGTTGGGCAGCGACAGCGAACTGATCAAGGCCGGCCGCGTGATCACCGTGCAGGCGCTGGGCGGCACCGGCGGCCTCAAGGTCGGCGCCGATTTCCTGCGCAAGTTCGGCAGCTCGGACGAAGTGTGGATCAGCGACCCGAGCTGGGAGAACCATCGCGCGCTGTTCGAATACGCCGGCTTTACCGTGAAGAACTATCCCTACTACGACGCTGCCACCCACGGCCTTAATTTCGCCGGCATGCGCGCGGCGTTGGCCGCCATGGCGCCCGGAACCATCGTGGTGCTGCATGCCTGCTGCCACAACCCGACCGGGGTGGATCTGACTGCGGCGCACTGGACCGAGGTGATCGAACTGGTGCGTTCGCGCAACCTGGTGCCTTTCCTCGACATCGCCTACCAGGGCTTCGGCGACGGCATCGATGCCGACGGCGAGGTGGTGCGGCGCTTCGCGGCGGCCGATATCCCGATGCTGATTTCCAGCTCGTTCTCGAAATCGTTCTCGCTCTACGGCGAGCGCATCGGCGCGCTCACCATGGTGACCGGCAGCAGCGAGGAAGCCGCGCGCGTTCTTTCGCAATTGAAGCGCGTGATCCGCACCAACTATTCCAACCCGCCGACCCACGGCGGGCAGGCGGTGGCGATGGTGCTTGCCACCCCGGAACTGCGCAAGCTGTGGGAAGAAGAGCTGGGCCAGATGCGCGTGCGCATCAAGGAAATGCGGCGCGCCCTGGTGGACAAGCTCAAGGCACGGGTGCCGGGGCGCAATTTCGACTTCGTGCTGGCGCAGCGCGGCATGTTTTCCTATTCCGGCCTGACCAGTGCGGAAGTGCTGCGCCTGCGCAGCGAGTATGCCATCTACGCGATCGAGACCGGGCGCATCTGCGTGGCCGCGCTCAACAGCAGGAACATCGATTACGTGGCCGATTCGATCGCCAGTGTGATCGCGTAAGGCAGCGCAGGCTTTTGGTGGAAAAAGCCCGCGCGTGCACGGGCTTTTTTAATTGCCGAACAGCTTGCCGATCTTGTCGCCCAGGCTGGAGCCGGCCGCAGTGCCCACGCCCGGCAACAGCACCGACCCGATCGCCGCCCCGGCCAGCGCGCCCCTGGTAGGCAGCAGCATCGGCTCAGCCACGGTGCCGGATAGCGCCAGCGGCATCCCGATAAAGCCACCGCTGCCCTTCAAGTCGACCTCCACCCGGCCCGACAGGCGCTTGGCCGCGCTCACATCGATATTGGCCTTGGCATCGAGCACGCCGGAGACCACCTTCACATTGCGCAGCCGCAGCGCCGGCCCCGCCACCTGCAGGTTGCCGGTGAGCTGGTCGAAACGGGTTTGCCCGCCGGCGGCGCCGGAGCCGATCAGGCGTTTGGCCGCACCCGCCAGATCGAAGCCGTGCAATACCCCATCGTTTACCTTGAAGGCGACATCGGCGTTGAAAGCATCGGCGAGCCCGGCAGGTTTGGCCGCCTGCGCCTTGAAAGGGCCATGCGCATCCAGCCTGCCGCTCAAGGCCGCCTTCACCTTGAGCGCCTGCAGCAAGGGGGCGATATCCAGCCCGCTGGCCGCCGCCTGGCCGGCGATCCGCAGGCCTTTTTGCCAATCGACCTCGGCATTGCCTTTGACCTGCCCGCCATAAAGTTTGGCGTCAATGGCGGGCAACAACAGCTTGGCGCCCTCGACCCGGCCGCCGACCTTGAGCAAGGCGAATTTCAGCGGCGGGCCCAGCGGCAACTGCCAGTCTGTCGCTGCGAAATCGAGATTCCAGGCGGCACCCTCGGGCAGCGCCTTGAGACGCGCCTTGCCATCGGTGGTGGCAAGCGTGAGCGTGCGCGGCAAACTGTCGGCGCCCATTTCCACTTGCGCGTCCAGATCAGGCAGCGTGCCGCTGGCAAGCGTGATCGCAAGCCCCCTGGCCCGCACCTGCCCAACTGTGACAGCCGGCGGGCCCGAAGCAGGTGTGTCGGCCAACTTCTGCAGCAACTCGATGCCGGCAGGCGCGATTTCGAGCTTGCCAAGCTCGACGCGGCGCAAGTGGCGCGGCGCTGTGAAAAGTGAAGACAACTGCGGATAAATCGCTGCAGACTGCAGGCGCAAAGCCGCCTTGCCGACCTCGACATCGCGCGCGGTGAAATGCGGCACCGGCAACAGGAACACCGAAATATCGCCGATGCGAACCGGCGCGCCGAGCGCCTTCGAGGCAGCCTCTTCCACCGGCGTGCGCCAAGCGGAGGTGGGGATCAACCAGGGCGCAAGCGCCGCCATGGCCAAAAAGCCGGCGGCGACACCCAACACAATCTTGCGGCTTCGGGTCATGCGGGTTTCAACGCGGTGGACAGGGAAACAGCATACACCGCAGGCGCGGGCGGCTCGCGCCGCACTGCGGCAGAAACATCCGGATTTGACCGGAATTCGGTGTGACGGCTATAATAAGCTGCTATTCCCTGATAGCTCAGTTGGTAGAGCGACGGACTGTTAATCCGCAGGTCCCTGGTTCGAGCCCAGGTCGGGGAGCCAAATCTCAGTTTTCACCGACTTCGCCGTCGCGGCCACCATGTGGTCGGCTGCGATGGCATTGGTTTCTGCCAAGAGATCAAACGGTTGTCGGAAGGTTGCGACCACCTCGCCATCCTCCCAAGAGCAGTTCGATAGTAAAAAGTTGAGCAGCCGCCTTTTTTGGCGAGGTTCTTGGTTTTCAAAGAGCTTTTGAGCGTTGCTCGCGAGTTCGAGAATCTGCACGCCCTCGTCCATGTAGGACTGCTCGGCCGCCTCGTGCCGGTCGATCTCGCGCTGCAAGCGGAACTGCTCCTCGCGCCATTCCCCAGCGAACTTGTCGTAGAAGTCGCCGCCGATCTTGCCGTCGAGTTTGTCGACGTACATGGCGTTGATGCGATCGCCGAGGCGCTTGTGCTCGGCTTGGAGTCGACGTATCGCCTCCTCGTGCTCGCGCCTTTCGTCGGCATGGCTGGCATGCAGCGCATCGCGCACCCATTCCAGCACTTCGCCATCGAAGCGCAGCCGGCCCAGGAGTTCGGTGAACTGCTTCTCAAGCACCTCTTCGCGCACATACTTGCGGCGGCAGGTGGCCGGATTGCCTTGGCACTTATCGGCATGGCCGGTGCAGTGATAGTAGACGTAGCGTTCCTTCTTGATCTCGCCAACCACCGCACAGCCGCAGGTATGGCAAGCGATCAGCCCGGAGAAGGCGAAGTCGCGCGTCATGCGACGGTGCTTCTTCGCCAGCCGGCCGTCCATCACACCCTGCACCCGCTCCCAGAGTTCGACCGAAACAATCGCCTCGTGGCTGCCTTGAAAGAGCTTGCCGTTCCACTCGAACTGCCCGCTGTAAAGCCTGTTGCGGAGGATTGCATTGACAGTGCTGGCCGGAATCTTCGCGCCGCTCTTCCGGTAGACCAGCCCCAACTCCCGAGCCTTTACGGTTGCCTCCCGCACCGAATACTGGCCGGTGGCGTAACACTCGAACAGCTTCGAGATGATCGGCGCGACCACCGGATCAATGGCGATGATCTTCTTGCCGTCCGGGCCAGTGATGTTGCGGTAGCCGAGCGGCGTCTTGGTCGGCCAGATGCCCTGCTCGGCCTTCTCCTGCATGCCCTTCCGGGCTTCCTCGGACAGGTTGTCGATGTAGTTCTTCGCCATCAGCACCTTGATGCCGTGCATAAACTTTTCCGAGGAACGGGACTCCCGGGACAGGACCACGCCTTCCTTGGGAAAGTGCATCTCGACGTCCAGTTCGTCCACCGTCACCCAGTCCTTCAGGTTGCGGTAGAGTCGGTCGGTCTTTTCAACCAATAGTGCCCGGATCGTCGGATGCGCCTTGAAGAAGGCCACCATCTCACCGAAGGCAGCGCGGCCGGTTGCCTTCGCCGTCTCCACGTCCACATATTCCTGCGCGATCTTGAAACCCTGCGCCGCCGCATACTCCTTCAGGAGCTTCAACTGGGCCGGGATCGAGAACCCTTCCTTCTCCTGCTCCTTGGACGACACGCGGGCATAGATCACCGCCTCCTTGTGGGCTGGACCGGACTGCACGTTGGGTTTCGTCGCCTTTATCATATTGTTTAGTGTAACCTAAACATAAGTGAATTTCAAGCAAAAGGGAAACGCGGGTATCTCAGGCCGCCTTGAACCGTTCATAGCGCTGCGCAAGCCGGTCCCGATCTGGGCGGTCCTTGATGCGGCCAGGCAGGTGGATCATCCCACCGTTCAGCCGCTTCAGTGCGTCGAGCATCGGCCCGTCTTTCTGTACGAGCAGCCGATCGGAAACGTGCAGCCGGTAGTCCGGGTCAATGCCGATCAGGTGCGCGTCAAACGCGGCGTGGTGAATTTTCGAGAGCGGGATGCCATTCGGCACAACCGGCTGGCCGAACTTCTCGTCCTTGTCAGAGATAATGTGCGCGGCGTCCAGCAAGAGCGATTCGGGCAACCCTGACAACGCGCAGCGTCCGTCGTAGGCGCTGATAACCGCTTCGCGGAACGACGCTTGGTGAAGCCCCTGCTTGACGGCCCGAAGGGCGTAGCGCCGCTCGAGCGCATTTTCGGGCGGCGTCAGCGCCTCCTGATCCGGCGCCCCGAACACCAACCGCGCCTTCAACGCTTTGGCATCCCATCCAGAGATGAAGGTTGGTAGCATAGCGTGATAGCGGCCGGGGGCGATGCCGAGAAAGTAGATGATTGGAATCCGGTTCTCGTATGCCTCCCGAAGCCACCGGTTATCCGCTGCGTCGGGGTTGGTGCCCATGAAAGCGTAGTCCACCGTCTCGTCACCCTCGAAAATCTGCCGATGCACTTCGCGCTGGTCGTCGTACCAGACCCTGCGGCCCGGTTTCGGAAACACGGTCTTGATCGACAGCAGGAACCGCATCTGCTGCGGCTTAAAGATGCCACGTTGTGGATTGATGAGCGGAATGCGCTCGCCCTGAAAGACAAAGCCGGGCTTCAACTCGCTGGCAGTGAGGTGGTCGTGTACTTCCCCCAGCATTCGGACATGCGCAAAGGCGACCAAGCGAATGACAGCGTCCTGGGCATGATCGTTCATCTGTGTCACCCGAACGCCTCGCTACTCCTTCTCGAACCCGCTTCCTGATTTGAACTTTAGCGTCCGGCCGTTCTCGGTCACGGTACGCACGACATTGTCGGGGGCGCCACCCGGCATCTCTGCTTCGATCTCCAATGTGACGCGCACGTTCGAACCCACCAGTCCGACAAGGTGCGAGATTACCTCGTCGGCGATTCGTCCGGCATCGCGACCGGTGCGCGCCGGGTCGAGTTCGACCGTGCCGTGATAACGCTTGGGTTTCGGCACCTCGGCCGGGCCGGTCGGCGTTGGCGTCGGTGCAGGGCCGCCGGTTACAGGTTTATCTGGTCCACCGCCCGGCGTAGGCGTAGGCGCGGGTGCTGTATCGGTATCGACCTGCTTGCGCGCCACCTCCGGTTTCACCAGCAGTCCTACATCGTCGGCGGTGAGGTTCACCCTTTGGTTATGTCGCAGGCCCCGGTAGCGCTTGGCCGCCTCGTCATAGCTCTCTGCATAGGCGAACGAGTCCTGCTCCCATGTCAAGAGGCCGACGCCATCCCGAATCGCTTCGACGAGTACCGTCGAGTCCTTGAGCCGCGGCAGGTAGAGGTAACGCGCAAAGTCCTCCGCAAGCTGCTTGACGGCGACGTGATCGCCGCGCCAGAGCGGCACCCGGTCGAGTTCCATGCGCAGCCGCGTGGACGCAAAGGCGGTGAGCAGCAACTCGTCGCTGCGCAGCTTTTTGCTTGCCCGCACCGCCAGCGCGTCGGTCCCAGACAGGCGCAACGCCTGCCACTTGATCGCGTCCTGCGGCTTCTCCTGGATCGGCACCAGCAGCCACTGGTAAGTCTCCGGCAAGCGCGCGGTCACGGCACCATCAGCCGCTTTGACTTGGGTCTCCGCCTGCTTCACCTGCTGAGGGTCAAGATTCAACTGCTCTTTCTCGGCGAGGATAGACTCCCAGGCGAGGTACTTCCGCGCCGCCTCATCGAGATCCTGCAACCGTGTCTTGTCGGCCGCGAGGAAAACAAGGGTATTGCGGTAGAGCCGAGGCGTGTTACCACGGGATTCGAGAATCTTCTTTGCTGCGATCTCGGCGACGTTGTCCGGGTCCTTGCTGAAGGCATGGTCAACACCCAGCACCACCAGGCGCGCGTCCATGTCGTCGGGCACGTCCTGCCCCGATTGCGGCAGCGGGTGGATTCGGCTGAAATCGCCCATCTTGCGCAGGTCATCACGCAGGCGCTGGTCGAGTTCGTGAACCACCTTGTCTGGCTCGCGCATGTACTGATCCGCGCGGTCCTCCGCCAGTTTGGTGACTGTCGGCTGCGTCGAGTACCAATAGCGCGCGCCGTCCTGGTAGAGATAGGTCGCCGCGCCTGCCAATCTGCGTAGCGCGTCGCCAAATATCCCGGGAGTCTCGCCAGGCATCACACTGCCGAGTTTTACTCGCCGGTCCTCCAAGCCTCGATGCGCTGCCTGCGTAAGAGGTGCAGAACCCAGGTAAATAGCTCGTGCCACACGCCGGCACGCAGAGTACTTGCCAAGGTTAGGCACGTCGCTGTCAAGCCGCAACGGCAGTGAGCCCGGGCCATCCACGTCCTTCTCAATCACTGGCACCCAGTTATCCGAGAGATAGCGCGTCAATTCCGACTGCACCCGTGGATCGTCAATCGAGATATGCGCAGGCAGGATGAGCGGGTTGCGGTCGCCCTTTTCCCACAAACTGTGGATCACCGCCGCCATCAGGCGCAACACGCCGCGGGTGCGCTGGAATTTCACCAACGTGGACCAGTCGGTGTAGAGCCGGTCGAAAATCTCCGGATGGATGGGGTACGCCGCCTTGATTCGCTTCTCGTAATCGCTATCGCGGCACTCGGGAGGGAACTCTGCCTGATTCGCCCGGTAAAAGTCCGCAAAGGCGCTCGCCACAACATCGCGGTCTTTGAATTGCACCGGATCGGTCATCGGCTCGAACAACCGCCGCCGCACTATTTCAAATCCCTCCTCGGCACTGGCCGGCCTCCAGGAGGACTCCACCCTGCCCACGACATTTCGGAGCCGCTCAAGCGCTTCACGTCCACGTTGGCCACCGACCTCCACGTCGTCCGCCTGCGTGTGCGGAGAGCCCGATGTATCCGAAGCCGGCAGGCTGATCACCAGCATGCAGTTTTTGGCGAGCTTGGCCGACTCGGTCAGCACTTGGGCAAAGGTGAACTGCGTCTCGAATCCCCCCGCCGGCAGATCACTTTGCTCATGGAGCTGGCGCGCGTAGGCCACCCACTCGTCGATCAAAATAAGGCAAGGGGAATACTCATTGAATAACTCGCGCAGCACGTCACCGGGGCTGGTCGCTTTCTCGTCATCGGCTTTGATGCGATTAAACGCTTTCTTGGCCTCCTTGGGTCCGCCTGCCGCGTTGCCCAGTTGCCAGGCCAGTTCTCCCCACAGGGTGCGCACCACCGTTCCATCCGACTTGGTGGTCGGATTTCCCGGCGAGATCTTGTTGCCCACCAGTACCACGCGCCGCGCGGCCGGCAATTTCTTGACACCGGCCTCCTGCAACACCGCATCGATCCCGGCCAACTCCGTTGGCGCAATGCCGGAGAACAGATGATAGAGCGCCAGCATCGAGTGCGTTTTCCCGCCGCCGAAGTTGGTCTGAAGCTGAACCACCGGGTCCCCGCCACCGGAAGTCAGCCTCCTTACTCCACCGACCAGCATGCCCTTCAAGCTCTCGGTCAAATAGGTCCGCCGGAAGAACTCCACCGGATTCTTGTACTCGTCCACACCTTCCTTCAGGTGCACCTGCCACAGGTCAGCGGCAAATTCGGCCTGCTGATACAGGCCGCTGGCAACGTCCTTGTGCGGGGTCACCACCTCGCGCCAGGACTTGATGTTGCTGGAAGCCGTACTCTCAATCGCGGTGCTGGCGCTCTTGCGTTTCTCGCCGCGCACCTGTTCGTCCAACACCAGGCGCCGCAACTCGATTTTGATCTTGCGCACTTCATCCGCCTGAATTGCGGAAACCGCCGTCAGCAGTCTCTCCGCGGAGTCCAGCGCGCGATCCGCGTTATCGCCGGAAAAAACTTCCTGATGCGCCCACTTGTTGCGATGGTCGCGCAACTCCTGCACAAGGCTGCGCTCGGCCGGTCCCAGTGTCTTGCGGAAAACCTGATTCCACGAATCCCACATAACCTTGAGCAGCGCCGCCACATCCCATTCGGTAATCGGCTTCTTGGCATTCAGCCGGTCCTCGCCAAGCAGCGCCAGCGCCTCGGACAGCGCCTTTTCCTGGTACACGTTCTTGAATTCGCGCTCGACGAATGGACCAACCCCGGCTTTCACCAGATCCATCGCCTTGCCGACACGCTCGTGATTGTTGATCGCCATTTCTCATTACTCCTGATCGAACATGTCGCTGGTGCGCGCCGATTTAGGTGCACCGCCCTCGCGCGCCAAGCGAGTGATCTCTGGCCAACTCTGAACTAGGCCGTTGTATGCCAGCGCTTCGGCTGGGCGCTTCTTGCGCTCGGAAAGCGTGTAAAGCCGGTAGCAGAGCTCGCGCGCGACTTCTGCCTTTGCACCAAGTTTGGCAACAAGCGTAGCTGCCGCGGCTTCGCCTCCCACTTCCAGGGTGCGGATCAACTGATGCACAATCTCCCACGCCGTCATGCGCGAGTCGGTACTCGGGTCCCAGTCCGCAGGAAGTTCCTTGGGCTTGAAAAGGCGCACCCTGCCACGACCCGCAGATAAAATTCCTGCCTCGACCATGCCAGTGACGCTGGTATTCTTCGATTTAGAAAGCTGCTCCGCTACACCGTAATCACCCTCATCGAAGCCAGATTGCTCAAACCACGTCAGCGCCCAGCGGCTGTCGGCGTCGAAGTCGCCCTCCTGCTGAGCCAGTGCCTCGTCGAGTGTCTCGTTGATTAGCGCCAGCGCCTCACGCACCGCGAGTGGGTTGCCTTCCGCATCGAGGACCTTGGCATAACGGGTGTAGACGGCCATACCAGGGCCGATGGCGGCCTGCGCCAAGTCCACCGGGGCAATGTTACCTGCCTGCAAGTGAGCGAGCGCTTGAGGTAGTTCGCCCTTGAGCGCAGCTACGAACTCGCGGCGCGTCGCGGTTGGCGATTTCGCCGGACGCTGTCGGCACACAAGGACAATGCTGGAAGCGAGGGCATTGGTTCCAGAAGCAATCATGCGCCCGGCCCCTTCCGTCCGCATCGGCCAAGTTCCTGTAATAGCGAACCCGGCACGAACTACGGCGTCAAGAAAAGTATCCCACCCTGTGTTAGTAGTACCGTCTGTTTCGTCGCTCTCGGACTGTTTGAACGCGTAGTAGATGGTCACCGGAAAAGCGGGATGCCCCTGCTCCGCGAGGCGTTGCATCGCTTTGGTCATCCCGTCGAGGAAGAACTCCTCCGCCTTTTCCTTGCCGCCATGACGATGAGGTGACGCCACCAACTCTTCAGCTTTGGGAACGGCGAGTGTCGCAAAGAGGTCAGGAAATACTGGCCTAAGTGAACGACGCAACCAGACATAAAAGAAGTCTGAAAGGTCGGCATAGCTTATGTTGTCGTAGTACGGCGGATCAGTACTGAAAACGAAGTTCTTGCCTCCAGCCAACGCGGTTTGCGCATCGCACTGGGTTGCAATCCCATTGGCGCAAGGCGTAGCCACATCTAGATAATTGCTCACTGAATTCGTACAAGTTAAGACATCGCCGCTCGATTTACCTAACGGGTTACATTCAGCAAAGTCCCAGGTCATTGCAAGGACTTGTCGCGGCATACAATCGCGAAGTGCGTTGTCCTTAGGAAGCCACGATGTCAGATTGGACCCGTAATAAATCATCCGATCCAACACACAGGCGAGATAGGTACACATTGCGTCTGAGTAAGCAGTCGCGCCGATGCCGCCAGCGTCGAGGGGCTTCTTATCATCCAGCAAGTTTGATGCGATGGCATCATTCTTCACGCGCTCACGCGCCTCCTGTACTAAGTCAGAGAATGTCGTGAGAGCTACAAGTTGCCGCTTGGTAAAAATGTCCCCCAGGTTATTCATCCCGTAAACAGGGGGCTTGAAGTCTCGATGCTTCTTGGGCATCTCGCAGTCTGGTTTCCATTCCGGTATCGCCTTCCGCGCTAACGTCTCCATCTCCGGTGTCGGTGACAGATAAACCCTCCCGCGCTCACCTTCAGCAACCATAGTCATTAGGCGCTCACCCATGCGCCCAGATTTCGCCTCGTTCCGAATGTAGTCATATCCGATTGGCACGTCGGACATTAAACAAGTAAAGGCCTTACGTTTGCCGGCCGAAGTGCCGTTTTTCGCTACCTCCGCGTCTCTTGGCTTACCAACCTTTACCGTAAAGCGGTATCCGGCATCGTCGATAATTGGTTCAATGAAGACTTCCTTGCCCGCCTTGGTGGAAAGCATAAAGGTGGAGGCGAGCGGTACATCAACCCTGGCAAAAGCTGGGTTGGGGCTTTTTACCGTGCGAGCCCAAAGCCAGGCAATGACCGTGAGGCTATGTCCCACGTACTTCTTCAGGTCCTGCCGATCCTTCGCCATCGCCGCCGTCACCTCAACCTTGGGGTACATGTGGCCAATGCGCTTCTCGGCTTCGTCGCGCATCCACCGGCCGTAGTAGCGCACGTCTTCCGCCAGTCCCTGTGCGCCCACCCAGCTTCTGTCCATTTGCGCTTTTTGTTGCTGCGCATCGGGATTCACTGGGGGCCTACCCCCAAATTTTGGCGGGATCTCAATCATTGCCTTGTTGATCAGAACCGCCACTGGATTCAAATCGCTGGCGTAGCTCTCTAACCCGAGCCATTGCGCCGAAAGCGGCAGGCTCCCACTCCCCGCAAACGGGTCACAGAATGGTGGTAGTTTGTGCCGGTCGAACAGTTCCTTTGCCCGTGGATGGTCGGCATTCTCAGCACAAGCACGCCGCCAGCTCTGCTGGATCTCCTCGCGCGCCGCCTGAAGCACCGAATCGTTTGTGGTGTTGTCCCACAGAACCATTTCTTCGATTATGCGAAACAGTCTCTGCCGCTCCTGATCTGCGAGCATTTCGTCGAGTGTCGGGGCCGGACCCGGTTCCGGCACGGTAAGATTTGTTCCTTTGACCTTCTTTGCGAGCGCTCGGGCCTCCTCCCACAACTTCATACGTGCCTTGAGGGCGGACTCGGACTTTCGGCGCAGCTTCGGGTCTGCCCGAAGCACGTCCACGTAGGCCGAAGGATCGTCCACCATCTGGGCGAAGATCACCGCGCGGGCTGCCGCCAGCGGCCGCTGAGCCCACCACTTGTGAAACGAAGTCGGCCACCCCTTTGGTGCTTTCTGCTTGCGCCGGAGCGATTCCTCGTTGATTGCGTCGAGCGGTAGGGCAACTTCTATCAGTTTTCTGTTGATCTTCATGTTTATGTCATTGAATTATCAAGATGCGATGGCAGCCAGCCCACCACCACCGTTTCGGTTTCATCGTCCCAGAAATAATACAAACGGAAGCTGATTGCCTCGTCGTGTGATTTTCCCCGCTTCAGGTGTCGATCTAGCAGTCGCGGCTTGCCGCCATAGTTCACCGTGTAATGGGCGCGGTGGGTACGAGTGGCAGCGTCGCCCACAAAGCTATCTTCGAACTGCAGCGCCATACACGCCTGTTCGTAAGCATCTTTTAGCTGCGCGCATCCTTGACGACGCATGGGCACGTAATGGTCACGCAGCAGTAGCAGAGCCTGATAGATAAGCATGGGTTCCTTGAATTTCGATTTTTCAACGCCGCGGAACGCACGATTGTGCAGCGTGACAGAACCAGCCAGATGCTCGCGAACCCAGGCATCGAACCGATCAAGCGTTTTAGGCGTTGGCGCTTTGGGGACTACCAGGGCCGCTTTGTTAAGGCGGTCATGAAGCACCCGGATTCGTTCCCGTAAGTCGAATGCTTCACCGCGCAATTCGCTGACCTGCTGTTGGGCAGCGTCACGTTCGTCCTCCACGACCGCAAGTTGCCCCTCGAAGTTTTCCCGCTCGTCGCGCAATTCCTCAGCCAGTCGCTGATTGTCATCCTCGAACATCTTCAACAGTTCGGCTTGGGAACCACCCTCAGCAATCAGTTTTTTGCGTTCTTGCTGTGCTGCAACCTGGCGCACAGCATTAAATGATGGCAATTCGTCTTCCCTGTCTGGACGTTGAATTGATGCCGCCAATATGGATTGGACCAACCAACGCGAATAAACGGCAGGACCCCGATCTTCGGTCTCTGGGAGACTCCACGATTCAATGCGTGCAGGCAAAGCCAATGGGTGGCGGGCCGCTTGATCGTTCCACCGATTGAAGCCTCGATGGTAGATGCGTACCGCTTGCCGGAAAACGGATAGCTCCTTCCCGGCAAGAGTCGTCAGGTGATACGACGCCGGCCCGCTGAGCACGATCACATGCGCCGCCCCAGTCGTTGCGCGAAGAACTTCCCGCGCAGGAATCATTGTCTGAGCCGGATCAGCGGACCCGTCTGGCAGCGTAAAAACCACAATAGGAACCCGGCGCGCAGGTGATTCAAGGAGGCGAATGAGATCTTCGACCTCCGCTTCAGAGTGAACAAAACGCGGGACTTCTGCATGTGCCTCGACCGTATCGAGGAAAACCGGCCCGGTATCGAACACCCCACGCACAATTCCCGGCAGACTTCGATCAATCAATTGGTCTTCGCCTCGGAAGGCGCAGATTAACCGTACGCCAAACAGAACATCACCTTCCGGCGTCTTGCCAACTCCGACCTCGGTTACCCATGTCCGTTGGGCTACATTCTTGTCTGCGTCGTCGAGCCGTGCCGCCCAGAAATCTGCGTCCGGCAGTGCCACTGCCGCAGTGCGCTGCGCCCCGACATCTTCCATTTGAAACGATTCGCGTCGCCATGCCGCGTCCGGCAGGCGCTTGCCTGCACGACGATCCATCCAGCGCAATACTTGATCTATTGTGAGGGCATAGCGATCCTTCCCTTCAACTGCCTTGAGGCGCAGAAGCACCTGACTTACGGGTCTGATCAGGGTGCGATGCTCTCGCAGTTTCGCGGCGACTGGCGCCAGTTGTTCCCGAAGAGAGCCGTGATTCGCGGTCTTGGTCATAAGCCTATGCAGGGGGTTGCGCCCGTCTCAACAATTCGGAAAAATCGTAATTCACGCTCGTCACCCCAAAATCCGGCTCGCGCAGGAAAGGTTGACGCAGATAGTGAGTGCGGTGATTCTCAGCATCGATGAACTCCACAATGGCGAGGATGAAATCTTCGGGCTTGTTTAGCGAATAGAGGATTTCGTTCTTCGTCACGGTGATCGTGGCGGCGCCTTCAATGCGCCCCTTGACCTCAATAAAGCGCAGCTTGCCGGTGCCGGGCACGCGGCTCTCGATGTCGTAGCCGAGTTTTTCGAACTCGCGGTCGGTAGGCTCGAAGCCCAGTCTGCGCTCGATGTCCATGATCACAGCGCGTGCGCGCGCTGCGTTCGCCTGCGTATCTTGCGGCCCGGTCGGCGTTGGCGCAGCCCGCCCCGTCATTGCCGCAAGCAAGCCCATTGGCACCACCAGCAGTCCTCCAAGCACGACTGGGGGTAGCGGCGAGATCTGCGCTTCGAGCTTTAGTTCCTCCAGGCGCTTTTGCAGCCGCCCCTGCAGCAGGTCCGCCCGTTTGCGGGCCTCGCCGGAATTGAGCTTGGCATTGACCCGGCCAGCCTGCTCCTGTTCCTGGAGTTGTGCGGCGCGATGGTCCCAATAGGTGATCTCCTTGGTCAGCCGCTCCTTCACCGCAGCTTCGGTCTTCTCGATCAAAGCGAGGCGCGGGACGCGAACCTCCGACCAGTGCTCGGGCACGACATGGGCCACGGCATAGCCCTGCGCTTTCTGCTCCAGGTCGCGGTTGATCCAGGTGCATTCGGGCAGATTGAGGAACGCCTCCACGCCCGGATCGTCCGCGGCCAGCGGCCGGTAGTCGAGATACGGCGCGTAATGGACATGGCGCGCGGTGCCCTCGGCGTCAAGTTCGACATAGAGCATGCGCTTGGAGACGATGCGCCGCTCACCTGAGCGCGTGAGGCTCGCATCCTGAATCGAATGCTCGATATAGAAAAGCACGCGCGGCCGGGTGCCGCTATCGTTCTCGTCCACCAGCACCGTGCCGCGCTTCAAAAGATCGCGATGACGTTCGATGACAAGGTCGAGAACGGAGTCGAGCAGCGGATGACCGGGGCAGACAAAGGCCGCCAGCGGTTGCCCCTGCGGCGCCACCAGCGACTTCTCGAAGGCGATGCGCTCGTACCGGGGGAGCACCGGCTCGCCGATGCCGATCAGCCGGTCGCGGTTGCGCACAGGGGCGGGAACATGCGTGACCTCGTAACGGCGCGACTCGCGCTGTTTGACCGTCCCGCCCAGTCGCTGGAAGGCTTCCTGAAAGAAAGATTCGATGTAGTGCGGCTGCAGGCGGCGCGCATCGGCACGCTCCATGTCTTCGCGGATGCGGTGAACGCGGCTGGCGTCCATCGCATCGTGGGCGAGCGCCCGTTCCTCAAGCAAGCTCTGCAAGTGACCGCGGTCAAGCGTTTGGTCGAGCACAGTGGTCAGGTAGGCCATGACCTCCGGGCGTTCTCCATAGCGAATGGCCCGAATGAGCAGATCGCGCAGTGACTTGCCCTCGAACTGCAGCTTGCCCAACACATCGAACACCTGGCCACCGAGGGATTGCCGGGCCTGCTCCAGCTTCTCCAGCAACTTGCGATAGACATCGCCTTCGCGGGTCTCCTCGGCCACGAGGTTCCACAGGTGGCAAACCTCGGTCTGACCGATGCGGTGGATGCGGCCGAAGCGCTGCTCGATACGGTTCGGGTTCCACGGCAGGTCGTAGTTCACCATTAGGTGCGCGCGCTGCAGGTTGATGCCTTCGCCGGCCGCATCCGTGGCCAGGAGCACCTGAACCTCGGGGTCGTGCCTGAACGACTCCTGCACCTTCATGCGCTCTTCCCGGCCAATGCCGCCGTGGATGATCACCACGGCTTCCTTGCGGCCCAGCAGCGTCGTAATGCGACTTTCGAGATAGTTGAGCGTGTCGCGATGCTCGGTGAACACGATCAGTTTCTGGTGCGGCGATGGCGTGGGCGGGGGGATCTTCCCGGCGCCGTAAGGGGCGGTCGGCTCGGACACTCGGTTGGCAATCGCGGCACTAGTGAAAATTTCATCGAGAACGTTCGCCAGTTCGCGCCACTTGGTGTCTGTGCCGCTGCGACGAACGGCCAGCGCGAGGGACTCCAGCCCCTTCAGTGTCTCGATCTCGGCTTTCAACTCGACGATGGTGCGGGCTGCGGTCGCCTGGTCGAGGATTTCTTCCTCGGCGGCTTCGACCTCATTGTCGGGGGCATCTTCGAGATCTTCGACATCCTCTGTGTCAAGCGTCGGGACAGTCGCCGCTACAACCGGCGCGACCTGGCCACCGCGCTGGAGCACCTCCATTTCGCGCAGCCTGCTTTCCAGCCGCTCGCGCCGGCGCCGCAGCGACTGGTAAATAGCCTCGGGCGAGGAGGCAAGCCGGCGTTGCAGGATTGTCAGCGCGAAACCGACTGTGCCGGCACGCTTATCGTTCTCCAGCGCCTCGGCACGGTTGAACTCCTCGCGCACATAGTCGGTGACTGCCTTGTAGAGATGAGCCTCGGCATCGGACAGCTTGTACGGCACCGTATAGGCGATGCGCTCGGGGAACAACGGCGTGCCGTCGAACTTGAGCAGATTCTCCTTCACCATCCGGCGCATCAGATCCGAGACATCGGCTACATGCACGCCGTCTCGAAAGCGCCCCTCGAAACGGTCGCCATCGAGCAAGGCCATGAAAAGCTGGAAGTCCTCCTCCTTGCCATTGTGCGGCGTGGCGGTCATCAGCAGGAAGTGCCGCGTAAGGGTCGAGAGTAGTTGGCCGAGCCGGTAGCGCTTGGTGTACTTGGTCTCGCCGCCGAAGTTGGTGGCAGACATTTTGTGCGCTTCGTCGCAGACGACGAGGTCCCAGCGGCAATCGGGCGCCTGGAGCTTTTGCTGCACGTCCTCATTGCGCGAGAGCTTGTCCAGGCGTGCGATGACCAGATTGGTTTCCATGAACCAATTGCCGGTGCGCGCGGCCTCCAGCTTGTCGTTGGTGAGAATCTCGAACGGCAGGTGGAAGCGCCGATACAGCTCGTCCTGCCATTGTTCCGCAAGGCTGCCGGGGCAGACGACGAGACAGCGGTGCAAATCGCCACGGGCGATCAACTCCTTCATCAGAAGCCCGGCCATGATCGTCTTGCCGGCGCCGGGATCGTCCGCGAGCAGAAAACGCAGCGGTTGGCGCGGCAACATGGATTCGTAGACCGCCGTGATCTGGTGCGGGAGCGGATCGACTACGGACGTGTGTACGGCCAGCACCGGATCGAACAAGTGCGCCAGGCGAATGCGCTGGGCTTCGGACACCAAGCGAAACAGTGCGCCATCGCCATCAAAGCTCCAGGGGCGGCCCTGTTCGACGACTTCGAGGCGGGGTTCATCGTGACGATAGATCAACTCGTTGGCGACTCGACCCGCCGAAGTCTTGTAGGTCAACTCCAGCGCTTCGGACCCGAACCACTGCACGCTGACCACGGTGACCAGTGCATCGGGCAGGATGCCGCGGATGGCTGCATTGGGCTGGAGGTCTTCGAGTTTCATCTCATCAGCCCATGGCCCAGCGTGACAGTTCAATGCCCATACACGAATATGCGACCGGGATTCGGCATTTGTTCGAGGGAATCAGTCATTGCTCATTTCTTCGTACTGCGTGGACGCGGCTTGCCGACTTCAATAAGCAAGGCGTTCTGCTCGGGAATTAGGATGCCGCTACGCCCGCAATAATCCCGGATCATCACTGCAACCATGTTGGCGATGCTGCGGTGTTCCTTCCCCGCCGCCGCGCGCAGCGCGTCCTTCAGGGCCGGCTCGATACGAAAGGTCAGCGTGCTGGTTTTGCCCGTGGCCATTGTTCCCTCTATGTGGCGTTTGTAGTGCGGATCTACTGCAATGTACAGCAAAAGACTGCAGTGGCCAATGACGCTGACGGACTTTGTGGCAGCGAGGGAAGCCATCCTCCGCCGATTTTTGCGAAACGGATTAGCCCTCGATCGTCCCCTGCCGCAGGTCCTTGAGGCGCAGCAGCATTGAAAGCATCCGTTCGAACTTGCGGTCAAGGTGGACTTCGTAGCGGCCAAGCCGCTCCAGCTTGTCCGGGTCGAGAGCCTCACCGAACGCCTGTTCGCGGATCAGGGGCCGGATCGCCAGTTCCTTCTTGCGGTTCTCGAACCATGGAAAGACTTCGTCTTCCAGAAAGCCGCGCAGGCCATCGGCGTCGGCGGTTAGGGGCGTCTCCCCCTCCTCCAGGTCGCCCGGGTCGCGGGCCAGCATGTCTTCCCACCATTGCCGCGTGTCTTCGCGTAGCGCCGCTAACGCGGCCGCGTAGGCGTCGTTGCGCTTGGAGCCGAGCAGCTTGTGCGCGCGCCGGGTCATTTCCTCGTCGTCCTGCATTTCTCGGATGTCGTCCTCGGTGTCGCTTGCCGTAGCACGGATGGCATCCACGACGCGCTCGGACTGGTCGGCGGCGTCGAGGTGTACAAGTGCCGCCTTTACTGTCTCGCGGTACGGCGCCAGCGTCTTTTCGAGCCCGCGCCGGTAGGCGGCAGCCTCGGCCAGGCGCAGGCGGCGCTTTCTCCACAGAACACCGGCGACTTCCTCGACCAGGTGTTCCTCGGTCGGCCCCTGCGGCGCGTGTTCCGCCGCAAGCGCGGCGACCAGGGCGTGATATTCGTCGGTGTTCTCCCAAGGCAGGACCGTGTAGCGGGACAGGACGCCGTGTCGCAGCGCGTTGAAACGGGTGATCTCGGTTCCGCCGGTCTCGGCGGCCAAGGTGGGTTTGGTCTCGGTCATTGCCAGAATCTCCTTTTTCGCTCTGGATTGTCGATGCGTGCCAGCAGACGTTCGGCCCGGATCGCAAAGGCTTCGTCGGCGAACATTTCGGCCTCGAAGGCTTGCGCGTGCAGCCGCTCGTAAGTGCGCCACCACATCCCCTTGGGTTTTGGCGGGAATGGCGCGGCCATGCCGGGATCGCCGCCGAGGCGCTGCCTGATCTGGTTGGCGCGACGCAGCGCTCGGTCCCATTGGCCTTCGCTCTGGCTGGCATGGGCGAGGCGATAGCAGTGGCGGCACAGGAAAAATCGCGCCGGCCCGTGCAACTTCACGACGCGCCGGCCACAGGCGATTCCGTTCACGACGCCGGGGCAGATGAAGTAGGGCCGCGCACCGCCGAAGCGGCAAGGCACGCGAACGATGCGGACCGGCTCCTCGATGCTTTCCCATTCGCCACCGCCCATGCGCACGCGATAGGAAAGATGCAGCCGGTCGGTCTCGGCACGCAGATTGATCCACGCGACCCGCTCACCGCCTTGGGTCCATTGCCAGCCGCCTGACCAGCCGGCACGAAGGCAACCGGTCTTCTGCAGGCGGTTCACGTCAATCGAGCGGTGATGCTCCACCTTGTCGCGCCCGGAGCCGGTCGGTCGTCCTGATCCGAAGCCACCCATCATGCACTCCCGTTTTTTCCGAAATTGTCTAGGAACTTGGCGGGAATGGTGACCCCAATTGCCACCAGCGCCGCCACGGCTTTGGCTCTGCGTTCCTGATGCCACGCCTGCGAGCACGCTTGATGCAGCCATGTGTGCCCGGGATCGTTGACCGAGTAGCCAGTGAGGTATGGCAGCAACATGCCTTTTGATACGCCACAGAAATCGCAACGACCCGATGCAGATCGAACCGGATTGCGGTGCAGCCATTCGCCCACACAGCAAGAAAATGCTTGGACCTCCGCTTGATCCCGCGACAGGGCGCCGTCGAACTCCCCGATCCCAGCCCGTTCGTCGAAATATTCCTGCCAGTCCTTGGCAAACCAAGCGCCAGTTCCCGGACGAAGCAGCGTCACGATGGCGGCCTTATATCGGGCCAACAGGTCAAGCAGCGCCGGCGGCGGCGGTCCAGACGCCTTCAGAACAAGGTCGTCGCCGTCGATCCCGACCTCTACGCCGACGGAGCGTGCCGCCGCGAGGGCTTCGGCCGCGCTCATAGCCGTGCACTCCAGCCGGCAGCGCTGGTTTTTTCCGGTGCGGATTGTGGCGGGAGATTTGCGTCCGCACCGTCCGCACCGTTCCCGGCGTTGGTTTTCAAGGGGTTGGCGCGGACGGTCCGGACCTCGTCTTGGACGCCACCGTCCGCGTCGTTGCCTACCGTCCGCGGAGGGCCTGCCGCGAACCCGTTGGCGGGACTCGCTTTTCGCGTGGATGCGGACGATGCGGACGGTGCGGACGGTCGCGCCCCGGTTTTTTCTGCTGCGGAATGGGTGATGGTGATGGTGCGGGTCCGCGCCCGGCCCTCGCGCCCGAAAGTGATCGCAATACCGATCTTGCGAAGGAAGGTTGCCGCGCGGCGCAATCGCCCTGACAGTGCCCGCGGATTGTCCGGCCAGGTCTTGGACTTGGCAGCGCGCTCACCCACCACCTCGGCCAGGGCACCCAGAAGATCCGCCGCCGTTCCCGTCCACTCCGTCCGCGATGTCATCAGGGCGCGCACGGCGGCGGCAATCGGATCGGCGTCGATCACGCCCTCCACCGCATCGTCGCGGTTGCCGCAGTACGCAGACCAGAACGTGCCTGCGGGCCACAATGTCGTCTCGCAGGCACTCGCCCACAGTGCGAAATCCGCCATGCGCGGCAGCTTGTCCAAGCGTGTTTCGGGCAGTTGCCGGATGCCCCGCACCACCGCGTCGAGCAGCACACCGAGAATGCGCGGACGTTCGGCCTCGAACGCGGCCCACAGTTCCGCCTCGGGGCGGCGCCGCTCTTCCGGAATCGGCTCCAGACTCAGGAACACGGCGCGGTCGGCGAGGTCGGGCCGCGTCACGATGTCTTCGATGCCGTTCAGGATCACCGGTCGGGAGGCGTCAAACAGCACCTCGTCCTGATCGGAGTAAAGCTGGCGCACGGCGAAACCGCCGCCGGTTGCAAGCCGGCAAAGCGTGTCGGAAATCCACCCAGGCAGGCCCGACACGTTGTCGAAAGCGAGCACATGGCCGTTGGTCGCCGCGATGAACAGGTCGCGGTCCTCGCGCGGCAGGGCACGCAGGGGCGCGGTATTCGGATCAATCAGCGCCCGCAGGATCGAGGAAAACGTCGACTTGGCCGATCCCTGTTCACCCGCCAGCACGATCACCGGATAGGGACCGCGATCGCGCAAGCACGCGAGCGCCCAAGCGACTACCAGCACGAAGTCGGAGTCAGACTGGACGTTGAGGAAGGAACGCAGCGTCTCGACTGATCCACCGGGCACCGGCATCGGCAACGGCTGCATCCCAGCGGCGCGGCGGAACCGCACCGCCGGGTTGTCGATCACACGCCAGCCGGTGGCGTCGATCTCCACCGCCCGCCACATTTCGTCACCGAGGTCGAGATAGAGTCGTCCGTCCAGCCCGCCGACGCGAATGTGCACGAGGCGTTCAGGCGCGTCGAAATGCGCCTTGGCCTCGATGACGTTCAACGCCGATTGCAGCGCCTCGGAACTCGGCGCACCCTGCGTTGACTCGTAGAACCGGCGCGCCAGCCAGCGGCGAAATCCCTTGGCGCGGATTGGCCAGGTCTCGCGGTGGCCGTTGATGTCGAGGTCGGCGTAGCCGGTGCGATCCGGCGCGTGAAACAGTTCAGCCGATTGCGCGAGATCGATCAGGATGTCGGCCTGCGTAGGCCCGCGTCCGCCGGTGTCGCCGCTTTCCTCGGCGATGGCGTCATCGAGCGCTGTCACCCGGCAGCCGGCCTTTTTCAGCTTGGACCGCAGCGCCTCGAACGCGGCGCGGTCGTCCTTTTTCAATGCCGCAAGACGTTCCAAGACCTCCGGCGCAAAGGGCGCGCCGGGATCGATGACTGTCTTCTCTACGAGTCCTTCCAGCGGATCGTGAATGTCCTCGGCTGCATCAATGGCGTCGGCGATGAGGATTTCAGTGGCGTTGTTTTGATCTTCGCTCATGGCGCGTCCTCCTCAACGGGGGACACGCCACGCACCAGCATGTCGTTGAAATCCGTTCCTCTCGGCGGCCGGGCGATACGGACACGGCGCCCCTCCCGCTTCCAGCGCAATGCGCAGTCGCGGGCGGCAGCTTCCCCCGGATCATCACCATCGGCGAGCACGATCACGTCGCGCACGTCGCTCGGAAGATCGAGAGCACGCAGCCCGGAGGTGGAGAGTGCCGCCCAGGCAGGATTGCCTGTCGCCTGCATGGCGGCGAGACAAGTCTCGATGCCCTCGCCGACCATCAGGACATCACCGGGTTCCGCGAGACGCACCGCACCGCCGCGGCACGGGCCGAGCATCATCTTCTGCGGATCGACCGGGGCTTTGCCGGTGCCGTCACCGGCAAGGAAGGTGCGATGGATGGCAAGGGGCGTATCGTCGGACCCGCGCGTCACCAGCGCGATCATCGCCGGCCAGATGCCGCCCATGGAATGCTTCAGGGCTGAATGGAAACGGAGCGTCGCCGTGTGCGGAAGATTCAAGCCGCGCGATCCGAGATACGTTTCGACCAGCGTTCGGTTCGATGGCTTCGCAACCTCCCAGATCGACAGTGCGGCGGCGGTGCGCTTATGTTCGTCGGCGTCCGGCTCCGTCCTGGTGAGCACACGGCGCCGGGCGAAGAGGTTGGGTGAGCGCGTGCCATTCTGGATCCACAGACCGCTCGTTCTCAGATGCGCGATGACCTCGTCCTGTTCGCAGCCCGCATGGCAGCGCACCAGCACCTTGCCGCCATCGGCATCTCGAAGCGACAGGCTGGGCGTCCGGTCGTCGTGGGCAGGGCAGCGCGCCGTCCAGCCGCTGCCGGCCTTGCGGCCGCCGAGCGCTTTGGCAATGGTCTCAGCGTTCATGGCACACCTCCGTCGTCTTGGAGGCTGCCGGCATATCGGAGTCGTTCGCCGGGGCTGGCTTCGCAGCCCGCGACCATTCAGCCAGGATCGAGAAAAATCCGGTGACGTTCTCGGCGATCTGCCGGGCGTCCTCATCGGTGAGCTTGCGCCGGATGCGCGGTTGCCAGACCTTGCGTGTCTGGCCAATCAGGGTGTTGCTTGCAGCGTGCGATGGTTTCATCGAAGACCTCACGGCCGGCTTGTCGCCGTTCCGTGCCTTTGGTCTCCGGTCTCGGAATCCCACCGATAACGCCGGACCTAACTGATTTGCATATTGGGCGTCCCCGTTGCAGGGATCGCCATTTCCGCCGCGTCAGCGCGGCACTTCGTCCTCGGGTATCGTGAACTTGTGGCTTTTGCCTGCGCGGATCAAGAGCTTGCGCTTGCCGCCGTTGGCGATCTCGCAGGCGATTGAATACTCGAAGAAGCCGTGCTTCAAACCGTCCACCACGAGCCCTTCGAGGCGGTCGAGCGCCTCGCGGACCTGTCCGCTCTTGGCCCGCTGGAACGGGTGGTCATCCTTCACCTCAGCCATTATGCAAAAGCCCTTTCATGTCCTTGATCGTGGCGGCGAAGGCCAGAGGGCGAACCCTGGTCGAGTCGCCATAGAACCCGAGCACGTCCTCACGCCGTGTCGGACGATCTCGGAACACAAAAACCTTGTGCCGTCCTTCGGCGCGTAAGTCCATCAGGTCGTAGCCTGTGCAGCGCAGGAAGCAGGCAAGATAGAAGTCGCGGGTTTCGAACGCCGCATTGTTCCAAGACGTGCTTGGACGTTCCTGTACAGTTGACACTTAACACTCTCCTCAAAAAAAGGGGCTACTCATCGCCGGCAAAAATCTGCTGCCGTGAATTGTCCGAGACCAGCAATCCGAGCTGCGCCAGGCGGATGCGCATGGCATGGGGCGACACCAAAAAGACGCGATTGAATCGCCTGGCGATTTGGTCGAAGCAAGGCACGTGGTCGGGCTGAAAAGCCTCGCGCAGAAATTCGCCGACTG
>ENA-ORBV01000170-ORBV01000170.1-microbial-mat-metagenome-genome-assembly--contig:-NODE-170-length-140242-cov-9.459708_pt1 | contig 140242 bp, 134 predicted proteins | sample MGYA00237777_ERZ505514 | MGnify/ENA primary metagenome ERZ505514 (study PRJEB26160, sample SAMN06269048) | microbial mat metagenome | isolation source: Oligotrophic lake microbial mat | place...
CGGCACGGCAAGATGATCGTGCGGTGGGTCGCGGTCGGCGTCCTCGAAGCCGCGAAGGGCTTTCGTCGCCTGAAAGGATGCGCGGACATGCCCACGCTCGTCGCGACGCTCCGGGCCCGTGATCAGCAACTGGGCCTTGTCATGGCCGAGGAGAATGTCGCATAGTAGGGGCCGTCAACCGAGCCGCCGCTGAATTTCAACAGCCGACGGGACATCCCCCCTGCTGTTTGTCGTATCGGTAGCCGTGGCGTGGAAGCGGTCCGCGTACCGGTGGATTTCGGTGAACGTGGCGGCAGCGGCGCTGGCAGCGTCGCTGTTCTTCGGCTACCAGTTTCTGAAGTACCGAATGACCGAAGAGTTTGAGCCTAAGGTGTGGTCCGAGCCGCACGACATCCTGGGGGATCTGACGCGACCGAATCAGACCCTCCACTGGACGCGGAAGACTGGATTCAGGAACACCTTCGACATCATCGTGACCACCAATGGTCATGGCTTCAGAGTGACGCCGCCGGCACCAGGCGCGACGAAGAGCATCGTGTTTTTCGGGTGCTCCTATACTTTCGGCCCCGGTGTCGAGGACCGAGAGACGTATCCATACCTCGTTGGCGAAGCACTTGGCGGTTCGGTCGCCACCTACAACATCTCATTCAATGGCTGGGGGCCGCATGAAATGCTGGCGGCGTTGCAGAGCGGCCTTGTGGAGACGATGGTGAAGGAACCTCCGGAACTCGTGATGTTCCTGACCATTACCGATCATGTGCGCCGAGTGATCGGGCGTGAGGCGCAGCCCTGGATGGCCCGTTCTCCCCGTTTTGTCCTGGAAGACGGCATGGCGATCCGCAAAGGCACGTTCGCAGATGACCCGCTTCGCAAGCAACATTCCAACAGTGATCCGGGCTATTGGTCGTCGTTTACTCCGGAAGACTTTCAGCTCTACGGTGCGGTGGTCGGTGCCGCCCGTGACGAGGTGGCGCGGAAGTTTCCGGGGGCAAGGTTCGAGGTGGTGCTCTGGGAGACAGACCGCAACCCCGCGCGTGGTCCCGTTGTCGAGGCCCTGCGGGCGAACGGCATCACCGCCCATGTGAGCGATGAGTTTCTGGCTGACAATGCCGACGGGCCGTTCCGATACATGATCTCGGAGCAGGAGCGCCATCCGAACCCCGAGGGGCTTCGCCTGCTCGCGCGGTTCGTGGAGACCAGGCTGTTCAATAAGGACTGAGGGGCCGGTCGGTCATAATGTCGCTGTGAAAGTGCGCTCCCTCTGGGCTGTGGCTACCGGAACCGTCCGGCGGCTGTTGGGGAGCCTGAGGCAGTTGTTCGAGTTTCTGGTACGGTGGCAGATTCGCGTCGTTGTGGCGCTGCTGCGGGTGCGGCTCCGCGCAGAATCGCGGTTCAGTTCGTGGCGCCCCAAGGGCCAACCGCGAGTGCTGGCCACGGCGTGCGGCCCGTTTCCCATCTACTCGCAGACGTTCGTTTACCAGGAAGTGTACGCTCTGGCTGAGCGTGGATTCAACGTGCGTTTTTCGTACTCGGCACTCGAGGACCGCAGTGGTCTGGGACCCCGCTACGCGCGCCTGTGGCGAGTCAAGCGGCGGTTGCTACTGACATCCCGCCTTCGCCATGACGACTATCGGTTCTACCAGAAACGAATGCCGGCGAAGGTCGAGGCCCTGACTCGGGCCATTTGCGAGGCGTCCGGCCTGTCGCGCGCGACCGTCCTCGAACACGATCACTTTCTTCAGGCATTTTCGTTCGCGCGGATGGCGGCCGCGTGGCGGCCCGACTATCTCCACAGCTATTTCTTCTACGAGCAAACGCTGTTCTCACTAGTGGCGGCATCGCTACTTGACATCCCGAGGGGCGTAACTTGTTATGCCGACCACATGCTCGACGACTACCCGTTAAAGCTTGTGGCCTTGAACGTTACGACCTGCGATGTTGTTGTGGCGACGTCACGCCGAATCAAAGCCGAGCTCGAAGCGATCGCTGGTGGAGTGTCCCGTCCCAATGTCCTCGTCAAGCCCAACGCCATCGATACGAGAGTGTTCGAGTCCGCGCCCCGTGACCGCGCTCAGACCGGTCTCAGACCGTACCTGGTGTCGGTCTGCCGGGTGGAGCCCAAGAAGGGCCTGAGTTACCTGGTGGAGGCGGTCAGCCTTCTGCGGAAGGCCGGGGTGGACGTAGAGCTGCACCACGTGGGTGCCCCCGATGCGCACATGCCGGCGCGCCGGGCCTGCGCCAAAGAGCTTGAGGCACAAGTGGCCAGGCTGGGTCTCGGCTCGGCGGTGTATTTCGAAGGCCGACGAACGGGCGAGGAGGTGCGGCAGTTTCTGGCGCGCGCCGACGTCTTCGTGGCGCCGTTCGTCGAGCTGGAAAACGGTGACAAGGACGGAATTTCGACCGCCGTCCTTGAAGCCATGGCCGCCCAGTGCGCGATTGTTGCCACCGACGCCGGCTCCACGACCGAAGCGATCGATTCTGGTGAAAACGGGCTGATTGTGGCGCAGCGCAACGCCGAACAGCTGGCGTCGGCCATTCGTACGATCCTGTCAGATCCAGAGTTGGCGACCAGACTGGGCCGGAGCGCACGGGACAAGGCCGTTCGGGAGTTCGATGTGGCGCACTGTGAAGAGAGGTTCCACGAGCGGATCCGCCATGCGATCGCCAGGCGGGCGTCGTGAAGATTGCCTTGCTCTCGTTTGAGTACCCGCCTGAGACCGGATTCGGCGGCATTGGCACCTACACGTGGTACCACGCACGCGCGTTGGTGCGCCTGGGCCACGAGGTTCACGTTTTGGCCGGTGCCACCACGCCGACGCTGCTCCGCACCTCGGATCACGATGGGGTCGTCGTGCACCGGTTTCACGCCACTGGTGGGCTCATGCGCGCGTTCAAGGGGGTGGGGAAGGTGCGCCTCTGGTGGACCCGACAACGCCTCGAAAACGCGCTCAGCATGCACCGTGGTCTGAAGCAGTTGATGCGCGATCACACGTTTGACGTGCTTGAGATGCCTGAGTGCGGCGCCGAGGGGGCGCTGCTGAACGCCCTCACCCGGACACCAACTGTCGTGCGTTTGCATTCGCCGTCGCAATTGATCATGCCGTTCTACGACGTTAGCGCGCTCGATACGGTCCTCTGTTCGCGACTGGAACAACGGGCAATTCGTTCGGCCACGGCCATCAGCTCGTGCTCACAGTTCCTCGCGGACGCCGCAGCGTCCGAGCTGCAGCTTCCCGGTCCGGCGAGGGTCATTCCAAATGGCCTCGATCTGTTGCTGTTCGACCGAGCCGCCTCCGAGGCCAGGTCTCCGATCGAGATGCCTCGCGACCGGTTGACCATCCTGTTCGCGGGCCGCATGGAGCGTCGAAAGGGGATCCACCTGTGCCCGGAGATTGCCGCTTCGATCCTTGAGCGCTTCGATGTTTCATTCGTCTTCGCGGGCAGCGACTTGTTCCACTACGTCGATCAGACACTGCGGCCGTATCTGGCTTCGCGCACGCTCAAAGGATCGGTCCAATTCGTCGGACAGCAGTCGCTCGAGCAGATGCGCGCGCTCGTTTCCCGAGCGGACATTTTCCTGCTCCCGAGCCTTTGGGAGAATTGTCCCTACTCCTGCCTTGAAGCCATGGCTGCCGGGCGTGCGATCGTCAGTTCGGACCAGGGCGGGATGCCGGAGTTGATCCGGCATGAGCAGAATGGATTGTTGGCCGCTTCCGGGGACGCCGACTCGTTCATTGAGCAGCTGGAGCGCCTCATTGCCGGCGAAGCGCTGCGGCTGCGGTTGGGGGCGGCGGCACGGCAGACGGTGCAGGAGTCGTTTACGGACGATCGCGTGGCGCACATGTCGGTGGAGTACTACCGGGAACTAAACGGGGGTATGCTTGGCGACGACAGTCGGACATGAAAACGCTCCAGGTGTCGCGTCAGTTGGTACTCGCGTCGATCCTGCTGGGTGTCGCTTGCGACGGTTCCCGTTCGGCGACGCACGAACAACCTACATCGTCGCCCACGGGGGCAGCCGCCCAGGCGCCGAGTCAGGCGAGCGCCACCGGTCATGCGATGCCTGGGCACGAGATGCCCGCGGCGGGCGCGGGCCAGGCAGGCACCGGCGCACCCGGGGATAAAGACGATCTGGGCTGGGCGGCATTGCAGGCGCTCACCCGAAACTGGCAGCATGTGGCGCCGCCACAGATTCCCCACTCACAGCTTGAGCCCGGCGTCCGGGCCGAGTTGGTCCGCCAACTCAATCTCACCGGGGAGGTCGTTCGGCGGTATCCGACGGTTAAGTCCGCCGAAGCGGCAGGCTTCCGCCGGTTTGGTGCCTTCATCCCAGGGTTGGGCGTCCACTACATGGGACCAGGCGCCGTCAACACGGGGGGGGGCGACTACCGACCAACAGATCCTTAACCCGACGGCGTTGCTCTACGCCGGCATCCACCCTGATTCTCTATTTGCCGGAATCATGTACGGCGCCACCGTGCCGAATCCCGCAGGATTCGCTGGCCCGAACGATCATTGGCACAGTCATATAGGGGTGTGCGGCAAGCCCCGCGCTGGCGGCGGCGGTGAGACACTCGGATCTGACGGACACATTTCGAAGGCCGAGTGTGAGGCCCTCGGTTTCGTCTATACCGAAACCACCCTCACGATGCTGCACGTTTGGACGGCCCCAAGCTACGCCAGCTCCGAAGGCGCATTCAGCCACGAGAACCGCTCATTGACGTGCAAGGACGGCACGTACTTCGTCAATATGGATTGGGCCGACATGAGATACCTCACCAACCGATGCCGGTCGCAATAGAGTTCTCTACCGTGGTCGCCGCTCAGGCGTCGCCAGAGCCAGCGCTCCAGTCGCCCAGAGCTGATTCATCATTTTGTTCACGATGATGTCGGCAGCCTGGGCCGATGTGTGGATGTAATCGTGCCAGTACTGATCGGTCGGTTCGAGCGACTCGGCCAGGTCGAGATAACCCACGCCGGGCCGGGCCCCTGGTGAGGCATAGTGGGCGGCGATGCGGGCGCGGAGGCGGGCATAGAAGACACCCAGGTGCGGCTCACCGAGGGCCTCGAGCGCGCCCGGCGGCAGGTCGTCAATGCGAGGCATCGGGATCGCCGGGTTCGAGTGCCTGAACGGCTGCACGACGTGGAGGACCGGGACGTGGAATTCGCCGGCGACGGCATCGATGAGTCGCGAGTACCGGAGGTACTCCTCAATCCCAAACCTGACCGCGGCATCCGCCGACCGACTCGGGATCACGTCCTCGGCCTGCGGCGGTGCAGCCGGCGGCGACGCAGTCGCGCGCACCATGTTCGCCAGACGACGGCGTTCGGATAGGGTGTATCGAATCCATGTGTAGACCGCCGATCGCTCGGCGTATCATCCGGGATTCCAGCTGGTATCGGCTTGGAGTTGGGCGTATCGCGCAAGCGTCAGGCTGCCCGATGGCCGGGCGAGCGTCGAAAAATACAGTGGGAAGTCTGGCGGAACCGACGGAGTTTCGCCGAGCGTATTGCGCAGTGGGATGAACAGATCGTTAAACCCATCGTAGGTAATGACCAAGTCCAAACGCGCGATGAACCTGGACACGACCACAAACTGCTGTGGGTAGTGCCATCCTCCCACGGCGAGATTCAGCACGACCCAGCGCCTCCGCGGGAAGTCCGTGTTCAGCCGTGCCTCGAGCTTTGCCTGAATCGTATCCGCCGCGCGCGCAATGCCATAACCTGCCGCAGCTGATCCGCCGGTAAAACCGACAATCATCGTGTCGGCCAGCGGGCTGAGCCAGTTCATATCGTGTGTATTGCGGAATCCGTAACGATCGATTCCCGGCAGGTGTGGTGATCCCGTATAGCCGTAGAAAGGATGCAGTCGGACTCTGTCGGTGAGTTCCGAGCTGGGGCCCTGCAACAAATGCACAGCTTCGGTCTTTCGCTGCGCCAGTGCGTCGGTATAGTGGCGAATGCCGGCAGCCTCGAACAGTCGCAGGTAGGCTTCCCACCCGGCAAGCGGCAGGGTCAGGGCCACCAGGGTAATCGCGGAGTTCATCAGCCTGAGCCTGAGAGTGGACGTCATGTCGTTCGTTCGCTAGTCCAGCCTCGCCGAGAAGTTCACGTTGTATCGCTCGTCCTTGATGAACTTCAGTTCCAGCCAGTCGGTCGGGTTGAACTCGGGAAACCCGCCAAAAATATTGATGCCGTTGCGCTCCTCAAATTGCGCACGCACGCGGATGTCGATCTCGAAGCCTGGCGGCTTGATGACGTCAATCCTGAACCCCACTTTGCGCGCCGCCCTCAGCACCTGGTGCAGGTCGAGCGTGTTGTAGGCGTAACTCTGATCGATGTTGGTGGTGACCGCCGAGACTTTGCGGCGCCCGTCGGGATCGTCGGTTTCCCTGGCGAAGAAGTCCTTGATGTACAGGAACCCTCCTGGCTTCAGCACGGTCCAGACGTTCCTGATGACATGGTCCGGGCGCTCGGCATGGCCTAGAGCTTCAAGGAACATCACGCCGTCAAAGGACGCAGGCGGATAAAGACTTGGCAGGTCGTCGTAGTTGCCCTTACGAACCGACACGCGGTCGGCGACGCCGGCCTCTGCGATGAGCTGCCGCGCGACCTCTACCTGGACCTGCGAAACGGTGAGGGCCTCGATTGTCACCGGCAGGTGCGTGGCAAAAAAGACCGCCGGCCCGCACACGCCGCAGCCGGCGTCGAGCAGGTGCTGCCCTGGGCGTAAGCCAATACTGGTGACGTAATAACTCAGCAGGTCTTCAGTGCGGGCGGGGCGACAGGCTTCGATCAGGTTTTCGCCCACCTCCAGATAACGCTGGGTCCACTCGTCGTAGTAGCGCTCGACGTCGGCGGCCGACACCCGGGTCCGGGCGGTCATCCGGCCTGTCTGGTCAGCACGTCCGGATTCTGGGGACTGACGCGCTTCAGCAGTTCGCCTTCCGAGACCTGGGAGTATTCGAAGGGGATGGACTTGATGTACGGCAGCCCCTGCGGCTCAGCCTTGCAGTTGAACTTGAAGAAAAAATCCTTGTCCACGGTGTACAGGTCCAACCGCGGCTGCTCACCCGAGGTGTTGTAGTAGTAGTAGATATGGTCCGGCTTCCTGGGCACCATGATCAACTGCACGGCGAGCCGAACCGACTCCGACATATTGGGGTATGACCAGTGAATGACGCTGTCGTCGAGCACCACGGCCTGCCCTCGCTTGAGCTCAAGGGGTTCGAAATACTGCGTCGTCAACTTGAGCGCGATGTCTTCGAACACGTCCGGCATGTTCGCGGCCCGCATGGTGTCGAAGGCGTTGTGACTGCCGCGAAGGACGCCGAGTGTGCCGTTGTCCTTCCGGACGTCAATCATCGGAATCCAGATGGTGACCGACTTGTGTTCAGGTTCTTCGACAAACGACGGGTTCTGGTGGATGCCCAGCGAGGTGTTGGCGCCGGGTGGCTTGTCGTGGATGTTGATCACCAGCGGCTCATAATCCACGAGGAGACGATCCACGATGTCCTTGGTGAACGCATGGATTTCGTCGTAGATCCGCTGTTTCCACACCGGGTCGTTGTGAAACGCGCTGAGATGAAAGGGCGTCTTGATGTGGACGTCTTTGTGGTCGGCGTCAGCTTCGAGCTGTTCCACAATCGCGTTCAGGCCGGCGATTTGTTCCGCGGAAAACAACGTGGTGATGGCGACACCGGTGCGGGTGAGTTCCGCCTGGAGTGCCGGATCCCGCAGGATGGGTTGTACGGTTGTCGCTGCACTCGTCATCAGTCGTTCCCTCCGGCAGGATTGTAGCGCGGATCGCTTATCATTCCGAGGGGCCAGATGACCGAAATCACGTATTCCGCTGAACCCCAGATGGCTCGGCCCAGGCAATTTTTCTCGCTCATGCGGGCGGACCTGTTTTCGGGTTCCCGGCTCGGATGGCGGCTGGCCGTCCGCAATATCCGCAGCAGGTACCGGCGATCGGTGCTCGGCTACGTGTGGGCCGCGCTGCCCATTCTCACCACGACCCTCATCTGGGTGGTCCTGAATTCGTCGGGACTGCTGGCCGTACGGGATACGGGAATCTCCTATGCGGCATTCGTGCTGATCAACCTCACGATGTGGCAGGGCTTTGTGGATGCACTGTTGAGCCCGCTCCAGCAGATGGAGGCCGCGCGATCCATGTTGACGAAAGCCAACTTCGCGCGCGAGTCCCTGATCATTGCCGGCCTCGTTGAAGTCGCCTTTACCTTTGCCATCCGCATCGGGCTGCTGATGGTGGCGCTCCTCTGGTTTCGAGTGCCGTTGGCGCCAACGCTGGTGCTGGCCCCGCTGGCTGTCCTCGCGCTCGTGCTGCTGGGGACCACTGTCGGACTGCTGTTGCTGCCGTTGAGTCTGCTGTATGAGGACATACACCGGGGGCTGCTGGTCGCGTGCAGTCTCTGGGTGTTTGCCACGCCCGTGTTTTATCCGCCGCCCAGCCAGTGGCCCTATACCCTGACTGCGTACGTCAATCCGGTCACGCCCCTGCTGACCACGGCGCGCGAGTGGGTGACCACAGGCGTAGTGTCGCATCCGCTCGGGTTCGTGCTGGTCACCGCCGCTGCGCTCGTCGCCGGTATTGGCGCCTGGGTCGTCTACCGGCTGGCGATGCCGCACTTGATTGCACGGATTTCAAGTTGAGCCTGGCCGTGGCTCCGCTCATCGAGGTTCGCGACCTCTCAAAACGTTTCTGCCGCGACCTGCACCGGTCGCTCCGCTACGGTGTCCAGGACATCGCCCGGGAAATATTCCCCGGGATCGGGGGCACCAATGTCCTCCGCCCCGGCGAGTTCTGGGGTCTGCACGACATCAGTTTTGATCTGCACCCCGGCGAGTCGCTGGCCATCGTGGGTGCCAACGGCTCGGGCAAGAGCACGCTGCTCAAGCTGCTGAATGGATTGTTGAAGCCGGACACGGGCTCGGTGACGGTGCGCGGAAAGATGAGTGCGCTCATTGAATTGGGAACCGGGTTCAGCCAGGTCTTGACCGGCCGAGAGAACATCCACGCGAACGCCGCAGTCCTGGGAATGTCGGCCGAGGAGGTGGCCGGCGCGATCGAAGAAATCATCGATTTCTCCGGAGTCCGGGACTTCATCGACGCGCCGCTGCAGTACTACAGCAAGGGCATGGCGATGCGCCTGGCGTTTTCGGTCGCCGTTCACCTGAAGCCGGATGTGTTGCTGCTCGATGAGGTGCTGGCCGTCGGTGACCTGGCGTTCCAGCGCAAGTGCGTCAACCACATCACGCGTTATCTCGCGTCTGGCGGTTCGGTCGTCTTTGTTGGGCATAGTCCGCATCAGTCCCAGGCGATTTGCCAACGCGGCATGTTGCTCGAGCACGGGCGCATGTCGTACGCGGGGGGGATTACCGAGACACTCGATCAGTACCTCACGCTGCTCCAGGACGAGGCGCTCAAGGCGACTCCTGGAGAAACGGACGTGGTCAGGCTGGATGACGCAGCCGGTTCGTCCGCCGATGTCGCCTCACGCCGCCTGGTGCCAGTGTCAGCCGAACACCCCGTCGCCATTGATGCCATCGCCGTTCGACCGGTCACTGGCGCCGTACTCCGGTCGGGCGAGGAGGCCCAGATCGTGATGCACTACCGGAGCCATGTCCGCCTGGACAACATGCTGTGCGGCTGCTTCATCTTCAGCGGCGATCAGTGGATTTGCATCACGGTCATCATCAGTCCGCCGGTCACGCTTCATGCCGGAGGTGGAGCGGTGACCGCCCGTGTCCGGCTGCCGATGCTTCCCGCCAACTACGTGGTGAAGGCATGCATCTCGCATGGCGACACACTGGATACCGTGGCGTATCTGGGTTGGCAGGACACTCCGCAGTTGTTTCGCATCGCAGGCGACCGTGACCGGTTGCAAGTGAACTTGTCCAGTCAGAGTCCCCTGATCGCGATCGAGTCGGCCTGGAGCCAGTTTCCCGACTCACCTGACCAATGAGCGAGCAGAAAGGCCACGAGTCCGTCGCTCCGCTGACCTTCGTGATGGGGGTTGAACGGTCGGGCACCACCGCGTTGTTCCGCTCGCTTGGCGCCGATCGGAGACTCACGACTTTCAGCGAGGGGGAAGGCCCGCTGTATGACGCCAGGATGTACCTGCGCCCTGAGGCGGCATCACGTGCGTTCCTGCAGGGCAGTCCCGGCCCCATTCTTACCAAGCCGCTGAACGAAACGACCACCCGTGACGTCACGGCTGTGCTGAACGAGTTCGAGGCGTATCGGCCCCGACTGATTTGGATCTATCGCGACCCCGTGAATGTGTATCACTCGTGGATGGTGGAACGATGGGCCGCCGGCGCGTTCGTCAGCTTCTTCCTGCATCAGTGGAACGCACGGCACCGGCGTCTGCTGGCGGCCCTGGGCACTCACGGCGAGCACATCACCCTCGTTCGGTACGAAGACCTCATTCTGGACCCCCATGTGTGGGTGGAGACGAGTGAGCGTGTCTGCATCGACGGGCAATCGCTGTTCAGGCCCGACAGCCGGGCCGGGCGGGCACAGATCCCGCTGCCGCTGCAGGACCGCATTGATGCTGAAACGCTGGATGTGTGGGACAGACTCGAGGAAGCGCGCACCTTTCGACCCCGGATGCTGAGGACGCTGACGCAAAGATACGGTCACGCGCTGAGACGGGACGAAGCCCGTCGTCAGGCCCTTGGCCGCGCGGCCGCCCTGGACGTTTCAGAGCCAGCGCCGGAGCACACGGCAGTGCTCCCGTGTTCGCCATTTGAGCTTCCGGGACTCGTGGTCTGGCTCGACGCCGGGGCGATCCCCGCCACTGCAGAGGGGCCGGAAGTGACGGTCTGGCCCGCGAATCGTGGGCCCAACGCCGTGGCTGGCCCAGGGCGGCGTGGTGCATTGCGGTCGATACCATTCGCAAACGGCCATTCGGCCGTGTCTTTCCCGTCAGGTCCTCCCGATGCTCCTGACGACACAAAAGCAGGATTTGTCTGCGGCGCCGAGGGAGACTGGCGGTTTCTGTACGACGGCAGCCCCTGGACGATTGTCACCGTGTATCGATGGCGACGCCGCCGCAGTTCGTTCGGCGGGCACGCGATCCTTCAGGTGGGCGACGGAGCCGGCGGCGAGTTTGGCCTCGGCGTCACCTTGATGAATGGCCAGGTGTGCGCCATTCTGCACGGCGACATCCCGTCCGAGGGTCCGCCGACCTTCACGCCGATTGTGATGGCCGTGCCTCAATATCCCGACGATGGCGCAGAAGACTTGAGGCTGGTGACGTGCGTGCACCATCCGGTCGACGGACGATCGGCGGACCGAATGGCGGTCAGCAGTTACCTGGGAGAGCGGCTGATGACTGTGGCCGAGCAGGAGCCGCAATGTGCCTATCCAGGCGGGACACTCTCGACCGCCCTGCACATCGGCTATTCGGCAGGCCCCACGGCGGGAGGATTCTCGGGTGAAATCGCCGACGTGGCCATCTTCGCCACCGCTCTCGACGACGCGTCGAGGCTGGCGGTCGTCCGATACCTCTCAAACAAACACGGTCTGGGGCGGTCGTATACTGAAGCGGGGGAGCGACCATGAACCAGATGTTCAAAGACCCGGCCGCACAAGGAGAGTTTGAGGAGACCGGTTTCATCAAACTCCCGTGGCTCAGCGCCGAAGAAGTGGCAACGCTCATCGCGATGTATGCCAGAGTCACGCCCAAGACACCCGATGGATTTTTTTTCACCATGGCCGTCGCCGACACCGGTGTCAAGACTGCGGTGCGCGACGGCATCCTCGATGTCTTCGGCCCAAAACTGAACGCCACATTCATCGACCCGCTTCCGCTGCTTTGCCTGTTCATTACCAAGACCAGGGGAGACGGGAAGGCGCAGTACACCCCCTCGCACCAGGACTGGACGTTTGTGGACGAGACCCGGGGGCATGGGTCCATCCACATCTGGTGTCCGCTTGAAGAGACGGGCGATCAGAATGGCAACTTGTGTCTCGTGCCAGGGAGTAACCGGCTCCGTCGGTATCCGCGCCTCGCGGAAGTCTCCCCCAGCGCCTACAAGCCGTATTGGCATGCACTGAGGCAGGCGGAACGAGCCGTACCAACGGCGCTGGGCGAAGCGATCTTCTTTGACAGCGCCGTCGTGCACGCCTCGTCGATCAACAGGACAGACTCCCTGCGTCTGGTGGCGTCGGCCATTGTGGTGCCTCGATCGGCCACGCCGGTGTTGTACTTCCAGAACGCTGCGGACGACTCCTTGGTCGATGAATATCGGGCGGGCGTTGACCACTTCCTTCAGAAGCCCTTTGGCGCCAGGCCCGATGCGCTTGTCCGCAGTATCCCGAAGACCCCTGTTCCGGACGTTGAAGAGGAGCTGCACCGGTTCTATCCAGACGTCAACCTCAGCGAAGAGTACCGATAGGTCTTGGCCATGAAACAGATGTTCAGGGACGCGCAAGTCCAGGCGGAATTTGAAGCCAACGGCTTCGTGAAACTTCCCTGGTTGAGCGAAGAGGACGTTGCCGAACTGCGCGCGTTATATCTCCAGGTCGCTGCCCAGACTCCCGATGGATTCTTTACGTCCTATGCGGTTCCTGACGCCGCCATGAAGACTGCAGTCCGCGATGGCATCCTGAAGCTATTCGAGCTTCGGCTGCGCGCCACCTTTGTCGACCCCCTGCCGCTGTTGTGCTCATTCATTACGAAGACGAGGGGCGACGGCAAGGCGGAATATATCTCGGCGCATCAGGACTGGACCTTCGTGGACGAAACCGAAGGGTTCGTCTCGATCAATATCTGGTGTCCGCTTGAGCCCACGAGCGATCACAACGGCAACCTGTGTCTGGTTCCGGGGAGCAACCACCTGCGCCGTTACCCGCGGCTGGCCGAGCCTGGCGATAATCCCTACAAGGCCTACTATGACCTGCTCAAGCAGGCGTCGGTTGCGGTGCCGACCTCGCTTGGGGAGGCGTTGCTGTTTGACAACGCCGTGATTCATTTCTCCACCCGCAACCAGACCGAGTCCCAGCGTCTGGTGGCTGGAGCGATGGTGGTCGATCAATCCGCGAAGCAGGTGCTGTACTACCAGAATGCCGACGATGGCGGCATGGTTGATGAATACCGCTCGAACATCGACTACTTCATCCAGAAGCCGTTTGGCGCGCGGCCGGACACCTTTCTTCGGAGTATCCCCAAGACTCCCGTGCCGGCAGTCGCCGATGAGATTCGCACCTTGTTTCCGCAGATCAGAATGCCCGACATCACGGCCTCGGTGCCTCCGCCGGCATCCTCACAGGTGCCACTGAGCCCTGCCCTGCAGAACACCCGCTCGTTCTTCGGGCGCGCCGTGAAGCGCTTGTTCGGATAGCCCGACTTCAGCTCCGGGCGGCGCCGACTTCGGCGCAGTGCCGCTGCAGTTCCTCTGCCGAGAGCACAGGTGCCTGATACTTCGGGATGGTGTCCTTGACCGGATAGTCCGGTCGCGCCCCTAGGAGATGCCGCAGGTAGAAGCGGTCATCGACCTCGAAGAACTCGATATCGCCGGTGGCCTGGTCCAGATGGTAGTGAATGGGTGGCGCCTCGCGAGGAATCATGTTGAGGCTGGAGACCACTCTGGCCTCGTCCGATTGATTGGCGGACGATGCGTGCACCAGAGCGCTGTTGTGTATGACCGCGTGACCCGGCGGCACTTCAACGGGATGCAGGTATTTCTGCCGTACCACATCCCGATGCGGGTCTAGAGAACTTGGATAGAAGAGACTCGGCCGAAGGCCGTCGATGAATCGATGGCTTCCGGGCAGCACGTACAGCGACCCGTTCTCTCCGGTCAGCGGTGTCACCGGTGCCCACACGTTGATCGACGTGAATCGCTGCTCGTCCACGATATTCCAGTCCTGATGGGCGGCGAGTTCGCTCTGTGGCCCCGGGATCTTTACCATGAAGCCTCCTGCCAGTGCGCGATAATCCGACAACAGGTCAGTCACGGCCGGCAACAGCACTGCTTCCACACCTTCGCTGGCCCGGTCGCGGTAGTCAAAGTCGCCGCTGAACATGCTGCTGTAGAAACCGGCGTCGATGCCCGAGGACAGCGAGCGATAGAGATCCGACAACGCGGCAAGGTTATTAGCCGACAGCAGAGGCACGATCACATAACCGCGATTCGCAAATTCCTGTTGCCGGGCGTCATCGCGAAAGGTGGCGCGAGGGCGCAGGCTCGCACGATGGATTGGATGCTGCATCGCGGATATTATGACAGGTGTGAACTGGCCCTTGGCATCCGCCAATATTCGTGAGGCGTTTCTCGATCCCGGTCTTCAGGAGCGAGTTGATCGCGATGGATTCGTCGTGGTGCCGTTTATTGACCATGAACGAATTGATCAATTGCGGGAGTTGTTCGCCTCCATGGACTCCGGGATCAAATCCGGGTTTTACGTCAGCATGCACAGCCGACAGGCCGAGCACCGGGTGGCCGTCGGAGAGGGACTGGCGAGGATCTGTGGCGAACTCCCGGGCCGCTACCTCAGGGACTACGAACTGCTGCTGGGCACCTACGCAGTCAAGATCCCCGGGCCCGACAGCACACAGGGCGTGCATCAGGACCTGTCGTTTGTTGATGAGACGAAGTTTGTTTCGGTGAACTGCTGGTTCCCGTTGGCTCGCGTCGGTCCGGAAGACGGACGCCTGATGGTGATGAAGGGTAGCCATCGGCTGTTTCCGTCAGTGAGGGGCCCGGTACAGCCGCTGTTTCAGGCGCCAGGGTTGCGCGATGTGATTGTGGATCGCTACCTCACGACACTCGACGTGGCACCCGGCGAGGCGGTGATGTTCAGCAGCCGCCTGGTGCACTACTCGCCGCCAAACCGTGGGGCGCATCCTCGCCTGGCCGTGTCGCTGACCACGATTCCTGCCGAAGCCACGCCGCGGTTCTACTGTCCGCACCCCGAAGGGGGGATGGAACTACTTGAGGTCGCATCCGACTTCTTCTACCGCTTCGATCCCACCACCAGGCCAACGTCCGGCACGAGTCTCGGACGAGTGCCGTTCGACCCATCCGAGATCTCGTCGGCAGACATCGAACGCTTTTATGATCAGAATCCTGAACTCAGGTAAGTGATCGGCGGAGGGCCTCCAGGGCGGAGCCATCCTCGGGTACCTGAATACTGCGAGCGCGGCACGCCAGGCCGGCAGCTCGTTCGCGTGCGGCAAGGGGAACGGGCATCGCATGCAGTGGCACGTCGGCCGGAGACCACCCAAGCTTGCGGCATGCGCCCTGAACTGCCGACTCGATTTCATCGCGCGCGAGCAGCAAGTACGTCAAGCCCAAGTGGGCACCAGCCGCTTCCGGGCACGGGTCGTTTCGCAGCGCGGCGTCCGCCAGCCCGTCCGACATGAAAATACGAAGCGCGTCGGACCCCGAATGCACGGGGTCGAGTGTCCGCGCAAGTCCTACGGCGTTGCCGCCCGAGCCGTCCACCAGGCCGAGTGTCAGAGTCGCGATGCGCGCCCCATCGAGCATGCGGCACGGCCATTCCTCGACCAGATAGTCCGGAAGCGATGCCTCGAATTGCCGCAACGCAAAAGGGTCGGCTCCCGCAGCAACCGACTCCTTGAGGGCCTTGTGCCTGCCGAAGCGAGCCATCGCAGCCCGCACGTTTCAAAATCCACGTCCAAATCGGGCCAAAGTTCCGGCCGGGACGCGAGTCGCAGTAAATCCGCAGCGGTCCTGAGCGGGCCCTGTCGATGACACGCGCAGGTTCTGAGGCCATAAATGACCTCACCGTCGGCGTCAGTCACAAAGAAGATGCCGAACGCCATCCGGCTCGGGGGCGACGCATCAAACAGGCGCCGGATCTCTCGGCCAACGCGGCGGTTGGTGGGGATTTCCTGAGTGCTGCAATCCAGATGCACAAAACGAGTATCTACGGGAAGCACATCCCTGAGGCGAGTATCGGTCAGCACGCGCGACCGCGCGTGTTCGAAGCCCCGTCAATGCTCGGTGTAAACGGGCGAGCCATCCAGCCGGCTGGATGGCTGGACGACGACAGGCGCTCCAGTCTGCGCGGCGGCTGCGCAGGCCTCGTCCAGGGTCGCATCGAATTTGCTGAACGGCTCTGAAGCCGCTGCTGGTCCAGACGGGTCACAGGCGACGGTGCTCGGCATTGTCCCAGCAAAATACCACACCAGCCGCGTTGTATAGTAGCCATCCACCCGTGAAAAGACGGCTCGAACCATGTGCGGCATAGCCGCAATCGTGACGCCCGAAAACAGGCCGTCCTCGGCCACCGTCGTCACGCGAATGGTGGGAGCATTGCGCCATCGGGGCCCCGATCGCCAGGCCGTCCACAGCTTCGGCCGCTGCACCCTCGGGAGCGCGCGCCTCAGCATTGTGGATATCGACGGCGGAGACCAACCAATCCTGTCCGCTGACGGCCATGTGGGGGTGACCTTCAACGGCGCCGTCTACGGATTCAGGCAAATCAAGACCACACTGGCCGGCTACCCATTCAAGACCGCCACCGACACCGAGGTGATCCTGGCGTTGTACGACCGGCACGGCGACGACCTCCTGTCACACCTGCCCGGCATGTTCGCGTTCGCCTTGTGGGACGACCGCCGTCAGACGCTTATCTGCGCGCGGGACCGTTTCGGTGAGAAGCCCCTGTACTACGCCCACGGCGCGCAGGGCGAGTTCCTGGTGGCGTCGGAGATCAAGGCGCTCCTTGCGTCGGGGCTGATCGAACCTGTCCTGAACCGACAGGCGCTCAGCCACTACCTGCAGCGCCTGCACGTCCACCCGACCCAGACGATCTACGCCAACATCCACGTCCTGCCGCCGGCCCATGTCCTGCGTTTTGACGAGGGCCGGCCGGAGGTGGCGCGCTACTGGGAGCCGCCGGACGTTGCCGAAGGCATGACGATGCCTGAGGCCGCGGAGCGATTTCGTGAGTTGTTCGACGCGGCCGTCCGGACGCAATTGGTGGCCGACGTCCCGGTCGGCGTGTTCCTGAGCGGCGGTGTAGATTCGAGTACCGTTGCGGCCGTCGCCAGCCGCCACACGCAGGGATTGAAGACCTTCTCGTTTGGGTTCCGGGAGGGTGTCGAGAATGAGTTGCCCTTTGCCCGCGGGATGGCAGAGCGCTACGGCACGCAGCACTGTGAACTCACCGATGACGATGTGGACGTGTCGGCCATGCTCTGGCGTATGCAGGACATCTATGACGAGCCGTTTGGAGACTCGTCCAGCATCCCGACGTTTCTTATCAGCGAGCTCGCGCGGCGCCACGTGACCGTCGTGTTGGGTGGCGACGGTGCAGACGAGTTGCTCGGCGGATATCTGTACTGGTCGCGTGACCTGCTCGAGGCGTCTGGGAACGCCGATTCACTCGTTCATCGGTATGCGCACCAATACCGTGTTTACTTCTCGGCCGAAGAGCAGCGGCAGTTGGGACAGACCGTCGAGACAGAGTCGCTCACCGACTACCGACGTTATCGAGACGGCGCGATAGGGGACCTGCTGCGTTTCGACCTGGAGCTCTACCTGCCTGGCGACGTGCTCGTGAAGACCGACCGCGCGTCCATGGCCGGCAGCCTCGAACTGCGGGCGCCTTTCCTTGATGTGGACCTCGCCAGTTTTTGTCTGTCGCTGCCCGACGATCTGAAGGTGGATGAGAAGCGGGAGAAGCTGGTGCTGCGCGAGGCCTACGAGGACACGTGGACGCCGGAGATCCGGAACCGGGCCAAGCAGGGGTTCGGGAGCCCCATGACCCAGTGGCTGGCCTCCCCAGGCCTTGCCGAGTTGAAGAACGACTACCTGGGCGATCGCAACCAGTCTGTCTTCGGTATCCTGGATTTTAATGGCGTGCAGCCATTCGTTGATCGCAACAACCAGCAGACCTGGAGCCTGCTGGTGCTCGCCCTCTGGATGTCCAGGCACCCATGCAGTCTGCCGGCAAACTGATCAAGGCCGAGAAATGGTGGAACGACAAAGCACCGCCCGTATTGGGCCTGGCGTTTTTCCTTCTGGCCACACGTGACAGTGAGATTTCACTCGTTCGCAGCGTACTGACGCTCCTCGCATTCATGGTCACGTTCATCGGTGTTGCGGGTTATGGCCATGTCATCAACGACATCTGTGACGTCGACCCCGATCGCGCGGCCGGCAAGCACAACACCATGGCGGGTCGTCCGCGTGCGCAGGTGGCCGCGATTCTCGTCCTGCTGCTCGCCGTCGCCTGGTTGCCCTGGCTGTTTCTGCCGGCAAACCGCTGGAACCTCTCACTGATCGGGCTGCAGTTGTTGCTGCTCACCGTGTACGCAGCTCCACCGTTCCGGTTCAAGGCGCGCGCAGTCCCTGGCGTCGTCACCGACGCGCTGTACGCCTACACGGTTCCCGCGCTCATCACATGGACGACGTTTGCCGACATGGCAGGTGAGCCGACGCCGCGCGCCCTGCTGCTCGCGACGGTCGTACCCTGGTCGTTTCTCGCCGGACTCCGGGGCATTCTCAATCACCAGTATCTCGACGCCGACAACGATCTGCAGACCGGTGTGACCACGTTCGCCACCCGCTACGGCCGGGCGAAGACGCTCAACCTGCTCAGCGCGATTGTGCTGCCGGCCGAGGCCCTGTGTTTCGCGGCCGTGACGATGGCGTTTGGCGCCGACTTGCGCTTCTACGTGGCGGGCGTGGCCGCATTCATCGTCTGGCGGACATTCCAGTTGGTCTATCTGTGGGACGCGTCGCTGGGTCTCCCGTGGCGGCTGGGCCGCGAACGCGCCGTCACACTGTATGGCTACCAGTTCCTCGGCGAGTTCTACACCAATTGGTTTCCCCTCTTCATGCTGGCGGCACTCGCGTGGCGCTGGCCGGAGTACCTCGCGCTCGCGGCGGCCTATGTCGCAGTGTTCCAGAACGGCCTGGTGAATGTGTTCAAGTACGATCTCAGATACATTGCAGCAGGAATCGCCAAGATGACGAAACGCCATGGCTGACAGTCGCGCCTTTGTGTACGTCGTATGCGGCGCGGCCAGCCACATACGTACGTTGCACCGCTCGCTTGAATACCTGCGTCCACGGACCGCATCTCCGATCATCGTCGTAACCGACGGCCGTCGGAACGAGGTGGCGATCGAGCACGACGCAGTCGTAGACGTCGAGACCCCGCGCGAGTTCGACCATCATCAGGCGAGCATCTTCCTCAAGACCCGCCTGCATCGACTATTGCCTGACGACCATCAGTATGTGTATCTCGATGCGGACGTCGTTGCGATACACGATGGCGTCGATGCGATCTTCGACCATGCGCACGGCCCGGTCACCTTTGCGCACGACCTGACACGGCTTGAGAATCGAGTGGCGACGTTCAGCCCGTGGGCGGTGCACTGTGCGTGTCCCGAGGACCGCGGCGTTGCGTGCGGTCACCTCGCTGATGCCATCGACGAAAAATTTGACGTCCGCGTGCCCAGCGACTGGATGCACTGGAACGGCGGCGTCTTCTTGTTCGGCCCAGGCTCGGCGGCGTTCATGGACACCTGGCATCGCCTGACACTCGAGATCTTCGACGACCCGTACTGGAAAACCCGAGACCAGGGCACGCTGATTGCGACCGTCTGGAAGCTGGGTCTGCAGGACCAGCGCTGCCTGCCGCCGCAATTCGACTTCATCGTTGACGACAACAACCCGGACCTGTGCTTCGACAGAACGACCGGATACTCACTTCACGAGTCGATCCCGGGCATCCATCCGTCTTTCCTTCACCTGTACCACGCGGATCTGGATCGTCCGGGATGGAACCTTGCTGGCGATGTCGAGGATGCCCTCGAGGTACGCACCCGCGTGCGTGCGAACCACGCCTGGCTCGCTGTGCCGCCGGTGCCGCCGGTGCCGCCCGGGCCGTCCGCGCGGGACACGGCGCCCGACGTCCGGCTCCACGGTGCTGTCAGTTCCGTGACCGGGTCGGACTACGAAGTGATCGTCGGAGTTCCGCGCTGGTCCGACGACGAGCACAGTGAGCATGCGGAAACACTGGTCCGTGGAGTGCGTGCCCGTGGGATGGACGCGCATGTGCTGCTGACCGAGCAGGACATTGCACACGTAAAGGACGCCAGCCCGCTGCGGCCGCGCGCCGCGGGCGTGCCGTTCGCCGAGTTGCCCGCTGATCGGGACGCAAGCTGGGGCACGCGCTGGGGGACACTTGTCCGCTACCTTGAGGACCGTGCGCCCTGCATCTACGTGCCGGTGGGCGATTGGCGGCACTCCCACGTCAGTCCGCACCTGTCCAATCGCGTCGGGATCGTCGGGGTCGTTCCCGGCGACGACCCTCGAGACCTCGACCAGGTCGATCGGCTCGGTCGGTACTGGAACGCGGTCGCCTGCCCGACCGCGGCAATCGCCGCGCTCGTGGCTGAGCGGCATCCCGCGTTGGCCGATCGCATCGTCGTGACAGGAGCCGGTGATTCCAGCGCCGAGGACAGGGTTGGGGCCTATGCGGAGCTCTTCGACCAGATGGTGGGGCCGCACCCGGCACGGGTGTTTCACCGCCCGAAGGGGCTCTTGCGCAAGCCGCCATACAGCGTCGCCGGCAAAGAGGTACTTCCGATCCTCTATTTCCGAGGCGTGGCCGGCGTCGGCGTGTTTCCTTCCTACCACGAGGACTACGATGACTATCGCCAAGCGGTCGGAAAGTCCTATGCGAAGGCGTTGCCGGAGTGGCGGCCGGAGGTCGCACAGGTGTACCCGGTCATCATTGCGGCTCCTGCCCACGAAGATCGAGTCGCGGATCGGTTCGTGCGTTCACTTGCTCTGGGGTTGAAGAAGGTCGATCACCCAGGTCACGTGCTCGTTGCGTCGGGTGCCCGATCGGCGCTCGCTTCGCGCCGCTTCGGCGAGGGTGTGCCGGTGTGTGACCTGCGAGCGGGGGCGGCCTTATGGCGGCCGAGCCGGCGCGCACTGCTGAAGCATCTGAAGCGCCACGCGCCCTGCCTCTATCTGCCGGGCGGCGAAAACCTGTACTCGGACATCCTGCCGCGGCTCTCGAAGGAGATCGGCGTGATTGCGCGACTCGATGATCTCGGTCCACAGGCCCTGGAGCGCGTTCGCACGACGAGCTGCTACTGGAACGCCGTGGTCGCGGGGAGCGCTGCGATCGCTGCGGGCCTGCTGAAGATCGACCCGGCGCTTTCGCCGCGGGTCGTCACGATTCCGCTGGCGATCGACGTGCCCGATCGATTGGCTGAGCGTCCGCTCCTGTGGGACGCGCCGCTGAAGGTGGTGCTCGGGACGGGCGCAGTTCTCGTCGATTTCGAGGCCGCGCTGGCGGCTGCGGGTGTGCTCGCCGAGGTTATCACCGCGGAAGACGAATCGCCTGCGACCTTCGAGGGCCGCGATGTGTTCGTGGTGCTGGGCGATGCGGAAGCGCACAGGGCGCAACTGCAGCAGGCGATGGGGCGCGGGTGCCTTCCGCTGCTTGCAAGCCGCGGCGGTACGATCACGGATCTGGTCAGAGACCATGAGACAGGCTACCAATGCGGGCACGCCGACATGACTGCCGTGGTCGCGCGGCTGGGCGCGCTGCAGAAGAACCCGGCCCTCTGCCGGGGCATGGCGATTCGCGCCTTCCGCGCCGTGGCCGATGACATGGTCGTGCGCTACATGATGCTGTTCGAACGGGTGTTGCGCGAGATCGAATTCGCACCGACGACAGAAAAAGGCCGCCGTGGCATACACAGGTAACCGCCTGCCGTCGGTGTGTGTGGTGACGAGTGAAATCGTCGGCCCGCCAGGAAGTGGGGGCATAGGCACCGCCATGACCGGCCTGGCCGAACACCTCGCCACCTCAGGCTGCCGGGTCACCATCCTGTATACCGGGAGCATCGCCGCGCCGGACTTCCCACTCGCCAAGTGGAAGGCGCCGTATGCGGAGCGCGGCATCGAACTGGTGGCGCTGGCCATCAAGGACTTGAAATCGCTTGCCGGCCCGGTGAGGGACCATGGTTTCGGCACGCCGTGCCTGGTCTATCAATTTTTGACCAGCAGGCACTTTGATGTCGTTCACTTCAACGACTATGGAGGCGAGGGCAGCCTCTGCCTTGCCGCCCGGAAGCTCGGCCTGGCGTTCCGCGACACGCTGCTGGTTGTAGCCATGCACGGCCCGTCAGAGTGGGCCCTGGAACTGAACCAGGCCCGGCCGATCACACTGGTGCAGTGTGCCCACAGCTACGCCGAGCGCTTGAGTGTGAAATGCGCCGACGTCCTCTGGAGTCCCAGTCACTACCTGCTCGACTGGACTCGTCAGAACGGATTCGCGTTCCCGCCGCAAGTGCTGGTTCAGCAGTACTGCCTGCCGTCCTTGCCGGCGGCGTCGGCGCCGCGCGGCCGCGCCGAACGCGTGAAGGACATTGTGTTCTTCGGGCGGCTCGAGGCCAGAAAAGGCCTGCCGCTGTTTTGCGACTCGATTGAGCAACTGGACCGCACGCTGGTCGACGGCCAGGTCTCGGTGACATTTCTCGGGAAGCCGGGCCTGTGCGAGGGCATGGATGGCCTGGCCTACGTGGCCTGGCGGGCAAAGGCGTGGCGGTGCGCCGTGAAGGCCGTCACCCATCTCGGCCAGGCTGACGCGATTGCGTACCTGCGGTCGGGAGGCAAGCTGGCCGTCATGGCCTCGCCCGCAGACAATTCTCCCTGCACCGTCTACGAAGCCCTGTCGTGGGGCATCCCGTTTCTGGCCGCCAATGTGGGTGGCGTCCCGGAATTGGTGCACCCCGACGACCACAGCCGGGTGTTGTTCGACTCCACGACCGACGGGCTCAGCGCCTCGTTGCGTGGCGCGCTTGACCAGGGCGGGTGGGTGGCCGCTCCGGCCGTGCCTCAGGAAGACACCCGTCGTCACTGGTCCGACTTTCACGCGAACTGGCACCGGCACCTCACTCCGGTGGCGAGCCCCGTCCCCCCCGGCCGCGTTGTCGCCATCGTCGACGGCACCTCCGCCGCCGGGATTCAGCGGACGCTTGAATCTCTGGCCGTCCTCGATGCCGTCCATCGCGTCATCGTCCTCACCGGTGCCGGTGCCGCCGCGACCTCGACAACAAGATCGTTCTCAGTCTGCAATATTGGCCTGTCCCAAAGCGACACGCGTGTACTCGATGACGAACTTGCAGCAATCGCCGACAAGACGGTGTTGCTGATTTGTGCCGGTATCGCGATTCACGCCGGCGCGTTCACGCAGATGCTGTCGGCGCTGACGACGGCCGACATGGATGGCCTCCAGCCGGCAGGGGAGGTCCCATCAGGACGGGCCCGAAGAATTATTGTGCCCCTCGGCGGGGATCCGGTTTTCACCCTATTTGAGGGTGCAACGTTCACCGGCGGGCTCCTGGTCCGCGGTTCGGCGTTTGCCCGCATGCTCCGTGGGCGCGCCTACTACTCCGACCTCATCGCGACAGAGGGGCTTGAGATTTGGCCCTACCCACAGCCCGTTTTCGAGGGATCCGCCCGGTGGGCGCCGGCGCCTGTGACGTCGTTGCCGTCACGAGTCCGGGCCCTTGCTGGGGGATCAGAGGCCAATCGACGCCTCGCGGCAAAGGTAAGGGGCGTCGCCGACACCGACCATCGACCGCGAAGAGGCCGAGTGGTGTGGGCCCTGTGGCTAATCGACCTTGGCCTTGCGCCGTTGGTCCGCGTTGCCGCCTCAACCCGTCGTCGCTTGCGCGCGGTTCGCTCACGCCGGTGGCTCAATCGCCTCGACGGGTGACGGGGTTTGTGCCAGACTTTGTCACGGTTCATGCTCAGTATTTGCATCTGCACCAGAAATCGGCCGCTTGACGTCGAGCGGTGCGTGGTTTCGCTCGTGCGGTCGCGCGGATCGGAGTCAGGCGATGAGATTGTCATCATCGACGACGGTGACCTGACCGATGGATTTGTTGCCCGGCTTCAGGAACTCTCGAGGGAAGCGGGATTCGGTTTTTCCTATCATCGCAAGCAAGTGCAGGACGGTCTGTACGCCTCACGAACAATCACGCCGTCCATCGTAAACGGTGACGTTATCGTTTTCCTTGACGACGATGTCGAGGTCCCGGAGGGCTTTCTGGGCCGAGTGCGCTCCCACTACGAGCGGGATCCACAGTTGATGGGTCTTGGCGGCGTGGACGTGGCTCCCGGAGGTACGCTCGCGGGTTATCTGTTTCGCCGTATCTTCCTCATCGCGAGCGGCAAGCCCGGCCGTTTGAGTGTGACCGGCATGGCCGGGTCGGCGTACAAGTGGCCCCAGGAAGGCCGGCCGTTCGAAACGGAGTTCATGTGCGGCTTCTGCATGACCTACCGCCGTGCAGCCATCAGCCAGTTGTTGCCCCTGCCGTGGCTCGTGGGTTACTCACCGGGTGAGGATCTGCTGGTGTCAAAACAGGCGGCGAGCCAGGGGCGTTTGTTGATCGACCCGGCTCTGCAGGTGGTGCACCACCATTCGCAAACAAACCGATGGGACAGTGTGAAGCTGCGGTCACAGCTCATTCTGCTGGCCATCCCGAGCATGCGGATTCTGAGGCCGACGACAGCCGCCCGGTGGTTCATCCACTGGTCGATCCTTGGCAGCCTGATCCATCCGCTGCTGGCCCTTCGCGGGAAAGAGTTCGTCAAGACCCTGAACGCCGTCATGACCCCGACACCACTTCCGCCGGCTCGGGTTGGCCTCCGCCAACACGCCCGCCGCCCGTGAAGGCGTCCACACGCTCGGGGCGCTCAGAGTAGCCGCACCCCTCACACCCTTATGGCCGTTCGTATCGTCAGGAACTGGCGCGGCCGGAGTGCCGCGATGGATGATTGCCCGGCTCGTGGTCTGGTTCGCGCTGGTCTTCGCGACAGTCGATATCCTCCAGTTCGCGATCAGGAGCCTGCTCCTGGAGCAGCTCCTGTTTATCAGCCCGCTGTATGTCTGGATGGCGCCTGCGGCCAACCTGTCCATCTTGTCGATGGCAGGCATCGCGCCGGCAGTGCTGTCCGCTTGGCGCCCGAGGCTCGTGACCATCAATCACGGTGTCGTGGTCTTTTCTTTTCTGTGCTGGTCGGGCTTGTTGATTTCGGCTGGCAGCGGCGTGCATCACCTCGCGCTGTTCATTCTGGCTGCAGGACTAGCCGTGTCATCGGCCAGGCTCGTCAGCGCCCGGCCGCGTGGATTCCAGACGCTGGTTCGTCACAGTTCCCGGTGGATGTGCGCAGGGATCGCGCTGGCAACTGTGGGTGTGCACGGGTCAAGTTGGCTCGGCGAGCGAGGGCGGATCGCGCAGTTACCCGAGCCACCTCCCGGGGCACCGAATGTCCTGTTGATCGTCCTGGACACCGTCAGGGCAGACCGACTGAGCACCTATGGGTATCCCGAAGCCACCTCGCCGCAGCTCACGGAACTTGCCGCAGGCGGCGCGGTGTTCGAGCGCGCCATGGCGACGGCGCCGTGGACACTGCCGTCACATGCCACCATGTTGACGGGCCTGTATCCGAAGGACTGGTCCGCGGACTGGAAGACGCCACTCGACGATGCGGCGCCGACGGTAGCCGAAGTCCTGAGCCGCCAGCTCTTCAGTGACGAACTGTTTGGCCGGAAGAGCGCTGCGACAATTAACCGGGACGTGTTGGCGTGGCACACGTCTGTTGGCCAGCGGCCCGCCAATCCGACCGCGCCGGCCGCCGAGGATTCTGCCGTGTTGTCCACGGTCTCGCAAGGCGTCAATTCTCCGGCGACCGTGCCGGTGTCCAGAGGCGACATGGTGTCGATCGTGGCCGACGGGTGGCACTGCATCCGGGATGGCAAGGGGACCGAGGAACTGTACGGCTTCGACTCCGACGTCGCCGAGGCGAATAACGCCGCCGAATCCCCGGAGGCCGCCGACGCGCTCGTGCGGATTCGCGAGCGGCTTCGTCGCATCCGATAGGGTATTCTCTCTCGCATGGGTCAAGATCCTGAACGGCCTGCTCCAGAACATCCCGACGACGAGATTAGCGACGAGATCTTGAACTGGATCTCGGGCGGAAAAGACGCCCACGGATGTCCGGCATGTCCGCACAGTGCCCTGGGACCGTCGTACCAGGACGGCGCTCATATCCTGGTGGACGGCTCGATCTTCCAGGACGGCGCCTTCACGCGGAAGTTGTAGCGCGTCGGGCCGTTCAGCGCTTGACCACCGGAGTCAGGCTTTATGCGAGTTGTGCGCGATGCGCTTCACGCCCGCCAGTCAGGAGCCGCTATCGTGACCTTTTTCTTGAACGTCGGTCGAACATTTGTCAGGGCCCTGGTCGCATGGTGGGAGGACAACGCGCTGCGCCTGGGCGCGTCGGTGTCGTACTACACGCTGTTTGCGATTGCGCCGATGCTGCTGGTCGTGATTGCCGTCGCGGGCAGCATTTTTGGCGCCGAGGCCGTGCGGGGCCAGGTGGCCTCTCAGATCGAGGGGCTGGTTGGGCCCGAAGGCGCGCTGGCCGTCCAGGCCCTCCTCAAGGGCGCCAGTCAGCCGTCATCAAATGCCCTGGCGATGGTGGTGGGTGGTGTGGCGTTCGTGCTGGCCGCCTGCGGCGCGTTTCTTGAACTGCGAGCAGCCCTCAACACCATCTGGCGTGTGCAGCCGTCACCGGTGTCCGGCGTTCGCGACTTCTTCGTCAATCGTCTGCGATCGTTCGGACTCGTGGTCGCCATCGGGTTCCTGCTGCTGATCTCACTGGTGATCAGCGCGGCGCTCGCCGCACTGCATGAGTGGTTGTCCGGCCTCGCGCTCGTCCTGCCGACGATCCTGCAGGTGCTCAACGTGATCGTCTCCCTGCTCGTCACCGCCATGTTGTTCGCGCTGATGTTCAGGGTGTTACCCGATGTGCGGTTGCGGCATCGCGATGTGGCCGTGGGCGCGATGGTGACGGCCATCCTGTTCACCGTCGGCAAGCAGCTCATCGGGTTCTACCTGGGCCGAAGTGCCACCACGTCCAGTTATGGCCCGGCGGGCGCCGTGATCGTCCTGCTGTTGTGGGTGTACTACTCCTCGCAGATCGTCCTGATTGGGGCGGAGTTCACGCGCCTCTGGTCCGAACGGTTTGAACGCCTCTCACCACCGCCGCCGAAGGAGCCCGCATGAGCGCAACCGACTCCAGCTCGTATTGGGGGCCACACGGCGCAACGGCCGTGTTTCCAGCCGTCGAGGCCGACCTCTTCGTGGATGCCGTGGTGATTGGTGGCGGGATGACCGGCGCCACGACGGCCTACCTCCTGAAGAAGGCCGGCCTGACCGTGGCGCTGGTCGAGCGGGATCGGTGCGGCCATGGCGACACCGGTCACACCTCCGCGCACTTGACCGCGATCACCGATGGCCGGTTCCCCGAACTGGTCCGTTCGTTTGGTCGCGATCACGCCGAAGCGATCTGGGACGCCGGGTTTGCCGCCATCGCCGAAATCGCGCGCATCGTCGAGGAGGAGCACATTGACTGTGACTTCACCTGGGTGCCCGGCTACCTGACTGAGCGCTTTGACGCCACGGACGAGCGTGGCGCCGCCGAGCTGCAGGACATAGCCGAGGTGACCGCGCAGTCGGGATTTGACGCCGCGTTCGTGCCCGCTGTGCCGACGCTGGAACTGGCGGGCGTGCGGTTCGACGGCCAGGCGCGGTTCAATCCAATCACGTACCTGTCGGCCCTGCTGCAGCTTGTGGCTGGCAACGGGTCTCATGTCTTCGAACAGAGTCCGGTTGACGCGGTGACCGATGACCCCCTGACTGTAAAAGTGGGGGCGCACACCATTTCGACGTCATTCGTGGTGGTCGCCACACACGTGCCCATCATTGGCAAGACGAACGTGCTGAAGGCCACGCTCCTGCAGACGGACCTGTATCCCTATTCGTCGTATGTGCTGGCCGCACGGATCGAAAAAGGCGCGTGGCCCGACGCGCTGATCTGGGATCTGTCAGAGCCCTATCACTACGTCCGCCTGGAGCCCCATTCCGCTCACGATGTGGTGATTTTCGGCGGGGAGGACCACAAGACCGGGCAGGTGAAAGATACCGCCGAGCGGCCCGACCGTCTCGAGTCACTGCTGCATCGATTCCTGCCTGAGGCGGTGGTCACTCGCGCGTGGTCGGGCCAGGTCATTGAAACCCGCGACGGCATTCCCTACATCGGTGAAACATCGCCCCGCCAGTTCGTCATCACGGGGTTTGGCGGAAATGGCATCACCTTCGGCACGCTCGGAGCCCTGATGGCACGCGATGCCGCCATGGGGAGCCCGAACCCCTGGGCGGCGTTGTTTGACGTCGGCCGGACCCGCGTGGTCCAGGGGCTGTGGGACTACCTCAAAGAGAACAAGGACTACCCCTACTACATGATTCGCGACCGCTTCGCGGGCGCCCAGGGGCGAAGTCTGCGGGCCGTGCCCGCCGGAGAAGGACGAATTATCGACCTTCGAGGCGATCGCGTCGCAGCCTCGCGCGACGCCAAGGGCAGGTTGTCTGTGCTCTCGCCCGTCTGTCCTCATATGGGGTGCATGGTGGCCTGGAACACCGCCGAGTCCACGTGGGATTGCCCGTGCCACGGGTCGCGATTCTCTGCGACCGGCGACGTGATGAGCGGGCCCGCCGAACAGGGGCTGTCGGTGTATTCTCGGCGCGATGTGGAAGAACGCTCGTGAGCGCAACCAGCACCCACGACTGGTCTGTCCACGATGCCGCTCCGCCGATGATGGTGTGCTGTCGGTCGCATTTCTTGAGGCGGCCGCCGATCGCCTCGTCTGTCCGCGCTGCCACAGCGGGTACCCCGTCATCGATGGCGTGCCCATCGTCCTGAGGAACAGCGACACGTGGACGCCCGAGACGGGCGATGACGCCGCACTGACTCGGATCTTCGGACACCGTGACACGGGTCCGCTTGGGGACCGCGTCGACGCCGTCGTGCGCAGGTGCGACGGTGACATTCTCGACATGGGTTGCGGTGGGGGCGCGCTCTACCAGCGGCGCGATGTGACGGCGATCGACTGGAGTCTCGCGATGGCGCGGGCCCACGGGCCTTCGGCGTGTGTGGCCGACGCCGCCGACCCGCCGTTCGAGCCCGCCCGGTTCGACGCCGTGCTGCTCCTGAACCTGCTCGACACCTGCGCCAATCCGCGACTCGTGCTTGCCCAGGCTGATGCCCTCCTGCGGCGAGGCGGCACGCTCGTCGTGAGCTGCCCATACGCGTGGACGGATCGGGCGCCGGTGCAGGAGCGATTTTCGGCGGATGAATTGCTTGCCGCTCTGGACGGTGACAATGAGGCGATCGGCATTCGCTTGCGGTATCAGATCGAGTCGGTTGAAGACCCGGTGTTGTGGCGGTTGCGGTTGTCGCCCCGACTCGTGCAGGAATACGCATGCCAGCTTGTGGTGGCCCGAAAGGCAGAGGCGTGACCGACGGCATCGATCCGCCGTTCCGGCGCGAGGTCCTGTGCCGAATCAACCGTGATGGCAGCCTGGACCTTCTGGATCTCCTGTTCGATCGCCTGATCCGGGTTGCGCCTGAGCACGCGGCCGCGTGGCGTGCGCGAGACCCCCAGGTGCATCGCGACTTCGACACGCTGCACCTCTTCGAATCCCCTCTGGTTGACGAACTGCGTGCGAAGGTAATCGCCGCGCGGGCGGCTGAACCGTCTGCGCCCCCTCCAGCGCCGCCAATCGCCGAGGTGAATTGGCACGAGGCCCTCAGCTGGCCAGACCTCGTGTCGCCCGCGTGGAAAGACCCGGAGCGGCTTCGGCGGCTCGCTGAAGACCGCGCCGGTGGCCGCCGCTATCTGATGTTGCCTGGCTTTCTCACTCACGAGGCTGCGGCGCAGATCGCACGTGAAGCCGACGGCCTTCCATACCAGCGATTCGACAGCGATGTGGTGCAGGGCGACAAGTGCCTGCTTCAGGGGGACCAATTGCGCGCGTGGCGAGTGCTCCTGCTCGGCGCGCGTACGCGCCGACTCTTTGGAGGCGTGCTGGGCCGGGAACTGCCCGAGGGCCTGGTGATGAACGCCTGGCGGATGGATCCCGGTGACGGCATGGCCATTCACCCCGACGGACGCTTGTACTGGGCCACCGTCTCGCTGGGCCTGTGCAACGGATGGACCGCCGCCGATGGCGGCGCCATCGCCTTCGGGGAGCCCGATGGCCAGACGTTTGTCGTCCGCGAACGGTGGTACCCGCATCTGGGTGACGTGTGCCTGTTCGCGCCCACGCCCACCACGTGGCATCTGGTGGAGCCGTCCGCGCGGCGCCGGCTGACGGCCACCGGCTGGTGGGTCACCCGTTGAGCGACCCGTGGGTGCTGGGCCTCGCGGCCTCCCACAACGGAGCCGCATGCCTGATGCACGGGCACCGCATCGTCGCGGCCATTCAGGAAGAGCGTCTCACGCGCCAGAAATACGCGTCCCTCGTGCCGGCCCGCGAGTTCCTTGCCCTCGACTACCTCCTCGACGCAGCGGGCGTGACCGTGGATGACATCGATCTGGTCGTGCTCTGCCCCCTGCAGCCGCCCACAGCGCCATTCAACAACCTGGCCCTCCATCCCCGACTGGGCGCGCGGCCACGAATCACCATCTCACACCATCTCGGTCACGCCACTGGCGCGTACGCGTGTTCGGGCTTTTCCGATGCCATGGTTCTGGTCGTGGACGCGATGGGTTCCCGCGTGGCAGACCTTCCTGCACGTGAGCGAGAAGCCGTGCGCGGCCCGGCTCGAGGGAGGGAAGTGCTCTCGATCTATCGCGCCTCAGGCGCCACGCTGACGCCGGTCGAGAAACACGTCGCCGAGCACCCCGACGTGGACGAAGGGAAGGACCACCGGCCCCGGATGTTCCCATTCTCCAGTCTCGGGTTCATGTACCAGACGGTTGCCGAACAGGTTTTCGGCAACTGGCACGACTCGGGGAAGCTGATGGGGCTGGCGGCGCATGGCCATGTCACCATCCCTGAAGCCGATTACTTCTCCATCGTCGATGACGAGGTCCGTTTCGAGGACCGGGTGCCGCACCGGTTCCGTCACACCGACCGTTGGCCCGACCGGCGTACCGAGTACGCCGACCTGGCCGCAAGTACTCAGACGGCTCTGGAACGTGGGCTCGGGGTGTTTGTCGAACGTGCGGCCCGCCTCGCCGGCGCGGCTCGGCTCTGCTACGCCGGAGGTGTGGCACTCAATGTCACGGCCAACGAACGCCTGCTCTATCGCGGTGGCCGATTCGACGATGTGTTTGTGATGCCGGCGGCGGAAGATTGCGGCACCGCCATCGGCGCGGCGTTCCACGGCGTCTGGCATCTGATGGGCGAACACCGGCCGCATCGGCTGCACGACGATTTCCTGGGTCGGCCGTACGGCGCTGGTGCGGCGGACGTTGCCGCAGAGGTCGCGGACCTGATCGCGTCTGGCGCCATCGTCGGCTGGTTCGAGGGCGGGTCCGAGTTTGGTCCGCGTGCGCTCGGGCATCGGAGCATCCTTGCCGACCCGCGTCGCCCGGACGTCAAGGCGCGGTTGGACGCCGTCAAGCGCCGAGAGGCCTTCCGGCCGTACGCACCAGCCGTCCTCGAGGAGCGCGCGGCAGAGTGGTGTGATCTCGGAAGGGCCGCTGCGACGAGTCCCTTGATGCTGCGGGCGCCACGTTTCCTGCCGGGGCGTGGCGCGCTCGTGCCCGCTGTCGTCCATGTTGACGGCAGCGGGCGACTGCAGACCGTGCCGCGCGATGCCGGTGGCCTCCGGGCTGTGATCGAAGCGTTCGAAGCCACCACCGGTGTGCCGATTGTGCTGAATACGTCGCTCAACGCCCGCGGTCAACCCATGGTCGAAACGCCTGACGAGGCACTGGCGCTGTGGCAGGAGATTCAGTTGGACGCGTGTGTCGTGGACGGCCGCGTCTACAGGCGCTAGAGCGATGGCGCCCACCCCGCACCTTCATGGACCTTCATGTTCTTCATGGTGTCAACCGGCCTCGACGGGCTCGTCTTCTTCTTCCTTTTCTGCGCGGCGGCTGCGCTCACCTCGATCGCCGCGACTCTCCGGAACAGCCGCCGGCACCGGCGGCGGCGCCGAGAGGTCGCCGGCGTTGAGAAGTTCGTCGGTCACGTACTCGAGTGCCGGCTCGTCGGATCGTGAGAGAAGCGCCTCGAGCGCCGATCGCGGCTGGGCCAGCACTTCGCGCACCTGCATTGATGGCCAGTGACCGTCGGCGCGTTGCGGTACGTACCGGCACCAGAACCCGGTGTGCCATCGCAGGAACTCTCGCACCCGAGTCCTCCCGTGCTCGTCGTCGCCCCAGTGTTCAAGGGCAAGGGCGGTGTAACGGCGATAGATCGTCAGGCGCTCGTCGGCCGTGATGTCCCAATAGCCGGAGGTCAGTTCCCGGAAGAGCCACGGCTTGATCAGGGCCCCTCTGGCGGTCATCACCGCCGCGCATCCAGATGAGGCGAGGCGTTCATGCACTTCGTGCGGGAAGAGCAGGTCGCCATTGCCGATGACCGGCACCGTCAGCGCCGCGGCGATTTCAGTGATGGCGTCCCAGTTCGCGGGAAAGCGATACCGGGCCTCGCGGGTGCGACCGTGCACAAACACGCCGTCGGCGCCGCCATCCACCGCCGCGCGCGCCAGATCCAGATAGTTGAGCTGGTCGGCCTTCCATCCCAGCCGGATCTTCACGGTGACCGGCACCGTGACGGCCGCCTTCATCGTTTCGACAATGCGGCGGACGCGTGGGGGCTGGCGACCCAGTGCGGCGCCCAGGCCCATCCGTGTGAAATGGTCGATGGGGCACCCGAGATTGACATCGACGAAGTCCGCGCCGCGCGACTGGGCCAGCGCGGCCGCCCAGGCCATTTCCTCGGGTTTGTTGCCCGCCAGTTGCACACCGAAACAGGGCTCATCCGGAGCCTTGCGGAGCAGCGCGAACTCACTGCCGCGCCGTTGCTTGAGGCGGCGGGCCACCGCCATCTCGCTGACGAGCACGCGCGCGCCCAGTTCCACACACAGTCGCCGAAACGGCAGGTTGGAACCCTTGGTCATCGGCGCCACGACCAGCGCACCGGAGACGAGATCGCGAAATGACATCCCACGATTATGAATGGCTTATCGATGATTGAGCATTTGTTATTGGCGCTTTCGTCCGCGGGCTTGTTAAAGTGTCCCCGTGGCAAGCCGAGTCACTACGGGTCCCTTGCGCGAAGGACTGCGCGCGTTTGTCGCCGAGCGACATCCGTTCGGGTTGCCAGCGGTACTCTCCGCCTTCGACGTGCTCACCAGTGTCGAGGACCTGGCGTGGGTGCGCGATCGTCTGCGTCGGGTGCTGCCAGACCGGATTCGAATTCACCTGACACACCATGCCTCACCGCCCGTGGCGACGACGCCGGGAGTGGGCAGCGATGAACGGGCCGCACACGCGGTTGCCGAACTCGTCGAGGCGGTGGACGGGTTCCTGGCACGCACGGCCATTGCGCAGTCGTTGACCGACGAAGAGCGCATGGAAATGTTGCGCGGGATGATCCTCACCCGCGCGGTAGACAATCGCCTGAAGCATTTCTTCTCGGGCGGCGAGGTCAAGTACGGTGCCGCCTCGTTCCAGGGGAAGGGCTTCCGGTCGCTTGGGCAGGAAGCCATTTACGCCGGGCCGTTGCGGCTGCGTCGCGGACCCGCATGGCGATCCGACGAGGGCGCCTGGCGGGGCGACGTCGTGGCGCCGCTCATTCGTGACCTGGGCGCGGCGCTGGCCATGAGGAGCGACGCCGACGCCGTGCGGCAGGTGTTGAGCGCGCAAATGGGCAAGGCCGGTCCGCCGATGGGCGGGCGCGACCTGCATCTGGGCGACTTCGACTGGGGCGTGTTGCCGGCGTCGGCGCCCCTGTCCATCAGCACGCTGACCGCCGCTGGCATGGGATGCGCGTTCGCACAGACCCACAGCGGGCGCGTCGCCGTCTCGTTCATCGGCGAAGGCGGGTCGTCACTCGGGGAGTGGCACGAGGCGATCAACGTGTGTGCCGCGCGGCGGTGGCCTGTGCTGTTTTGCCTGCAGAACAACCAGACGGCGCTGTCCACGCCCGTGGCAGAACAGTCGGCCGTGCGTGTGTTCGCTGACAAAGGCATCGGATATGGCGTGCCGGGTGTGACCATCGACGGCACCGACCCCGAGGCGATCGCCGCCACGTTTGCCTGGGCGGCCGAACGGGCCCGCGCGGGCCTGGGCCCTACCCTGATCGAATTGGTCGCCATGCGGATGTGCGGGCACGCCCATCACGACGACATGCTGTACCTGGGCAAGGACCCGCAGCCGGGCTGGGACTACGCGCCGCTCACTGCGCAGGGCTATGCCAATCCCGCACTGTACGCGTTCTGGAAGGAGCGCGACCCCATTCCGACGTACGCGCGCCGGCTCATCGCGCGTGGCCTCATCGATGCGGCCGGTGTGGAGCAGCTGAAACGGGACGCCGAATCGGTCGTGGATGCGGAGGCGCAGGCCGTGATCGCCGCGCCGTGGCCTGACCCCGCCACGGTGACCGTCGGCGTCTTTCGCGACGACCCCGTTGATCGTCGCCGGGTGGAAGTGCTGGACCCAGAAGTCCGTCGCCGGTTCCGGTCGCGCCCTGGGGCGACACTGCAGGTGGAGCCGGCCCCGCCCTTCGACAAGCGCGGCACCACCCTGCTTGATGCCGTGATGATGGGGGTGGGTGACGCACTCGCCGCCGACCCCCGCGTGTTTGTGTTTGGCCAGGACGTGGGCGGCAAATACGGCAACGCCTTCCTGCTGCTGCGGCCGCTGCTTGAGAAGTACGGCGATCGCATCCTCAATTCGCCCCTGGCCGAAGGCGCCGTGCTCGGCACCTGCATTGGCGCGGCACTCGCCGGACTGCGGCCAATCGGCGAAATGCAGTTCAACGATTTTGTGGCCACCGGCTTCAACCAGCTCGTCAACAACGCCGCCAAGATCCGGTATCGGTGGGGCGGTGAGGTGCCGATGGTGGTGCGCATGCCGTGGGGCGGGCTGCGCCATGCGGGCCCCTATCACTCGCAGAACACCGAAGGATGGTTCTACCGCACCCCGGGCCTGAAGATTGTGGTCCCGTCGACGCCCCACGATGCCAGGGCGCTGATGGCCGCCGCCGTGGCCGACCCCGATCCCGTGTTGTTCTACGAACACATCGGGCTGTACCGCGATCCGCGAATCAAGCAGCCGCTCGAAGACGCGCCGCCCGCGCCCCTGCCCATTGGCAAGGCCGCACTCCGGCGGGCCGGCAACGACCTGACGATTATTTCCTACGGCGCCTATGTGCACGTGGCGATGCGGGTGGCCGAGACGCTGCACGCATCGGGCATCGAAGCCGCCGTGCTCGACCTGCGCACGCTGGTGCCGCTCGATCGCGAGGCCGTGCTGGATCTGGCTCGCGCCACGGGTCGCGTGCTGATCGTCCACGAAGATTCCCGCACGGGCGGCATTGGTGAGTCGCTGGCGGCGATTGTTCAGGAAGAAGCGTTTGAGTGGCTCGACGCGCCGGTGCGTATCCTGGGCTCGCTCGACGCACCGGTGCCCTACTCGCCGCCGCTTGAGGACGCGTTTCTGCCCAGCGAAGCCGACGTCGAACGCGCCGCCCGCCTCCTGGTGGCGTACTGACGCGCATGGCGAGCCCCAACGCCGAAGGCTGGCACGGCTGGGATACGTACGCGCCGTTCTACGATTGGGAGAACGCCCGCACGCTGGGCCGGCGCGACGTGCCGTTCTGGGTGAAGACTATTGGCGAGACCCGCGGCCCGGTGCTTGAACTGGGCTGCGGCACCGGACGACTCCTCGCACCAATTGCGCGCAGTTGGCTGCCGTCCGGAACCGACGCGAACCGCCGCTTGCTGGGCATCGACCGGTCGGCACCCATGCTGGCCCGCGCGCGCCGGCGCCTGGCGCGAGTGCCGAACGCCGTACGTCCGTCATTGCTGCGCGGCGATGTGCGCGCCCTCCCGGTGCGGCCAGGGAAACTCGGCGCCATCGTCGCCGCCTACGGCCTCCTGCAGTCGCTGCTCAACGATCGTGATCTGGAGGCCACCCTCGCGTCGGCAGCAGGCGCCCTCAGACGCGGCGGCCTGCTCGGCATCGATCTCGTCCCCGACCTCGCGGTCTGGGAGGAGTATGCGGGTCGCATCCCCATCCGGGGCCAGTTCGCGCCCGGCACCACGCTGACGCTGATCGAATCCGTGCGCCAGGACCGGCGCAGGGGGCTCACCATCTTCGACGAACAATACGTCGTCCGCCGCGGCCGCCACGTCCGCAGGCACCAGTTTCAATTGACGTTTCGCACCCTGCCAATGGCGCAGATCCTCGCGAGACTTGAGGGCGCCGGCTTCCGGATAGACGACGTGCGTGGCAGTTACGACGGGGAAGCCTGGTACCCGGAGGCAGACGTCTGGGTGGTGCTGGCCAGGCGGCGCTGACCGCGTGTTACGATAAACGGTCCATTTTCCGCCCGGAAGGGCGACATTTCACGCGCCGGGGAGATCACCTCATGTCAGGCCATTCCAAGTGGCACACGATCAAGCACAAAAAGGGCGCTGCCGACGCGAAGCGCGGCAAGATTTTCACGCGCATCATCAAGGAACTCACGGTGGCGTCCCGCAACGGCGGCGGCGACCCCGACATGAATCCGCGCCTCCGCACGATCATCGCTGATGCCAAGCAGGTCAACATGCCTGCCGACAACATCAAGCGTGCGATTCGCCGCGGCACGGGCGAAGAAGAGGGCGTGAACTACGACGAGATCACGTACGAGGGCTACGGTCCTGGCGGCGTCGCCGTGATCGTCGACACACTCACGGACAATCGCAACCGTACGGTCAGCGAAGTCCGGCACATCTTCGGCAAATACGGCGGCAACCTGGGCGAAGCAAACTCCGTCGCCTGGATGTTCGACAAGAAGGGCCTGGTCGTGGTGGACAAGGCTAAGGCGCAGGAAGACACGCTGATGAACGCCGCGCTTGAAGCGGGCGCCGACGACATGAAGGAGGAGGGCGACGCCTGGGAAGTGACGTGCAGCCCCGACCAGCATCAGGCCGTGCTCGACGCGATCAAGGCGCTCGGCGTGGAACCTGAGCGCTCTGAAGTGGCGATGCTGCCGCAAAACTACGTCACGATCGAAGGCAAGGCCGTGGCGCAGATGATGAAGCTGATGGAAGCGTTGGACGACTGTGACGACACGCGCAACGTCTGGACGAACGCCGACTTCGAGGAAAAGGATATCGAGGCCTCTCTGGCGTGAGGATTTTCGGCATTGACCCCGGCTCGATTCGCACCGGCTATGGGTGCGTCGAGACCGTCGGCAGTCGCCATGTGCTGGTGACATGTGGCGCGATTGCGGCCCCGTCGGGATCGGACTTCGCCGAGCGGCTTCACGTGATCCACGACACGCTGACCCGGGTGCTCAAAGAGACGTCGCCCGACTGCGTCTCGATCGAAAACCTGTTTCACTCACGCAATGTGCGGTCGGCCCTTCAGCTCGGTCATGCGCGAGGCGTGGCTATGCTGGCCGCCGTGCAGGCCGGCGTGCCGATCGTCGAATACACACCCGCGGAGATCAAACTGGCGGTTGTCGGCTACGGTCGCGCCGACAAGATCCAGGTGCAGCAGATGGTGAAGTTGCTGCTGGGCCTCACCGCGTTGCCGAAGCCGTTCGACGCCTCAGACGCGCTCGCCGCCGCGTTGTGCCACAGCCACTCCGGGACGTCAGCGCTGGCGCGCCGCAGTACGCGGTCGCTCCCCCGGCACCTCCGGAACTGGCGCGACTACCGGCCGGCGACTGCCGGGCGGCAGGCGCCGTGATCGCCCACCTTTCAGGCCGGCTGCTCGAAAAGGACGCGCGCCGGGTCCAGCGCCTGGTCATCGATGTCCAGGGTGTGGGCTACGAAGTGCTCGCGCCCCTGTCGACGATCTACACCCTCGGAGATGCCGGGTCGCCGGTGGCGCTGCGCATCCATACCCACGTTCGTGAGGACATCATCCAGTTGTTCGGGTTTGCCACCGCGCTCGAACACACGCTCTTTGAGCGCCTGATCGGTGTGAATGGCGTGGGGCCGAAACTCGCACTCGCGATTCTTTCGGGGATCGAACCGTCGGACCTGGGCCGCGCGATCCGCGACAACGACCTGGGCCGCCTGACGGCCATTCCCGGTGTTGGTCGCAAGACGGCGGAACGCCTGGTGGTGGAACTCCGCGATCGGCTCGCGCAGGACTTCGGTCAGGTGCCGGCAAGCCCGGCCTCCGGCGGCGCGGTCGTCCGCGACGACCTGCTGTCGGCACTGGCGAACCTCGGCTACCAGCGCCTCGCTGCCGAAAAAGCGGTTGACCGCGTGCTCGGCCGTGGCTCGGACGCCACCGCCTTCGAACCCGCACTCCGTGAAGTGCTCAAGGAACTCGCACGGTGACTGACGATCACCTCGTCGACGCCACGCCGCAGGACGACGATGCGCAATACGATGCGGGTCTTCGTCCGCGCACGTTTGACGAATACATCGGCCAGGACCGCGTGCGCGAGAACCTCCAGGTCTCGATTACCGCCGCACGCCAGCGTGCTGAAGCGCTCGATCATGTCCTGCTCTTCGGGCCACCCGGTCTGGGCAAGACAACGCTCGCGTACGTCATCGGCAACGAACTGGGCGTGCCCGTACGCGCCACATCAGGGCCCGTCATGGAAAAGCCCGGCGACCTGGCCGCCATGTTGACGTCACTCCAGGCGCGCGAAGTCCTGTTCATCGACGAGATTCATCGCATGAGTCCGGTGATCGAGGAGATCCTCTACCCGGCGATGGAGGACTACGAACTCGATATTCTGATTGGGCAGGGTCCAAGTGCGCGGTCGGTCAAGGTGCCGTTGCAGCCCTTCACCCTGATTGGCGCCACCACGCGCGCAGGGCTGCTGACATCGCCCTTGCGCGCGCGGTTTGGCATTGTCCATCGCCTGGACTTCTATCAGGAGGTGGACCTGACAGAGATTGTCACGCGTTCCGCGAGAATTCTTGGCGTTGAAACGGCGCCGGGGGCGTGTGAGGAGATCGCCCGCCGGTCACGTGGCACGCCTCGGATCGCCAATCGTCTCCTCCGGCGCATTCGCGACTTCGCGCAGGTGCGGGCCGACGGTGTCATCACCTCGGACGTCTGCCACAAAGCGCTGGAATTGCTTGAGGTGGACGCCCACGGCTTTGATGAAGCCGATCGCCGCCTGCTGCGCGCGATCATCGACAAGTTTGGCGGCGGCCCCGTCGGGCTCAACAGCCTGGCGGCCGCCATCGGGGAAGAGAAGGACGCCATCGAGGACATCTACGAGCCGTATCTGATACAGATTGGGTTCCTCGATCGCACACCGCGGGGGCGAGTGGCCACCGCGCGTGCCTACGAATACTTCGGATTGATGGCTCCTGGAAAGGATCGATTGTGGTGACGATGAGACCGGTGAAAATTGCGGGGTTGTCGGCGTTTGTGCCGCCAGGCGTGGTGACCAATGAAGACCTGTCGAAGATGGTGGACACCTCGAACGAGTGGATCTTCCAGCGCACCGGGATTCGCGAACGCCACAGGGTAGCGCCGGGGGTGGCCACGTCAGACATCGCGAAGCCGGCCGCCCTGGCCGCCATCGCCGAAGCGGGGATCACCCCCGAAGACATCGATCTGATCGTGTTCGGCACGACGACGCCCGATACCATCTTCCCAAGCACCGCCTGTGTGCTGCAGGCGAAGATCGGCGCCACGAACGCCTGGGGCTTTGACCTGGGTGCCGCCTGTTCAGGGTTTGTGTATTCGCTCACGGTGGGTTGGAAAATGGTGGCGTCAGGCGCGAGCGACCATGTGCTCGTGGTCGGGGCCGACGTGATGTCGTCGATCATCGACTACACGGATCGATCGACGTGCGTGCTGTTCGGCGACGGCGCGGGCGCGGTGGTGTTATCGGTGGCGGCGCCTGACGAGCCGTGCCTGATCGACTTTGCGAATGAAATCGATGGCCACGGCGGCGACGCCCTGTGCATGCCGGCCGGCGGCAGCAAGTTGCCGGCCTCGCATGAGACCGTCGATCAAGGCCTGCACTACATGAAGCAGGACGGCGCCACGGTCTTCAAGTTTGCAGTGCGCAAGAGCGGGGAAATTGCCACGCGTGTGCTGACGCAGCAGGGACTGACCGGCGCGGATCTCGATCTCTTCGTCTCGCACCAGGCCAATCGCCGGATCATCGAGGCGACGGCCGAGCGTATCGGCCTGGCCCCCGAGAAGGTCGTGATCAACCTCGAGCACTACGGCAACACCACGGCGGCCACGATCCCGCTCGCCCTCGTGGACGCGCGCAAGGACGGCCGCCTGAAGAAGGGCGACCTGGTGTTGCTGACGTCGGTCGGCGCCGGCTTTACGGTGGGCTCGGTGCTGCTGCGCTGGAGTCTGTAGGCCGATCGAGGACCTCGCGCACCTTTCGCGCGAGCGCCGCCATCGTGAAGGGCTTGGCAAGAAACCGGCCTTCAAGCGCCATGGAGTTCTGCCGGCTGACGTGGTCTGGCAGGTATCCAGACGCGTACAACACGCGAAGCGCGGGACGGGCCTGTCGTAGTTGTTCGTACAACTGCGGCCCCGAGAGTCCAGGCATGACGACATCACTGATCAGCAGGTGGATCGGGCCATCGTGCAGGTCGGTCAGTGCCAGTGCCTCAGCGGCATCCGCCGCGGCCAGCACCGTGTAGCCGTTTCGCTGCAGGGCCCGCATGGCCGCACGCCGCAGCGTGGCTTCGTCTTCCGCGATTAACACCCGCTCGCCCGGCAGGGCCCGCGGCACCTCCATCACTGTCGCGGCAGTCGCGCGGGCGACATCGCCCCGCATCAGGGGCAGATACACGCGGAACGTGGTTCCCACGCCCGGCTCGCTGAAAACGGCCACATGGCCGTGGCTCTGACTCAGGATGCCGTGCACAACCGCCAGGCCCAGTCCCGAGCCCTTCCCCTCACCCTTGGTGGTAAAGAACGGCTCAAAAATTCTCGTGAGCGTGGTGCGATCCATACCGACGCCCGTATCGGCCACCGTGATCGTCGCGTACGCATCCGGTGGAATGGTGCCGTGAAGGGCATGGACGGACTCCGTGAGTTCGACCTTGGCCGTATGCACCGTCAGCAGGCCTCCGTCCGGCATGGCGTCGCGCGCATTGACGCACAGGTTCAGCAGCACCTGTTCGAGCTGCGTCGAGTCCACCGCCACATGGCCGAGCTCAGGGTCGAGATCGAGCGTCACGGCGACCCGCTCGCCGCCAAGGCGGCGGATCAACGATTCCTGGCCGCGCACGAGGTGATTCACATCAACGCGATTGAGTATCAGTTCCTGGCGGCGCCCCAGGGCGAGCAACTGTCGCGTCAGCGCCGCACCGCTGACGGCGGCTTGCGTAATGTCGTCAAGCAACCCGTGCGTCGTTGCGGGCGATTCTTCGCGCGCCAGATCGGCACTGAGGATGACGACAGCCAGCAGATTGTTGAAGTCATGGGCGACGCCCCCGGCCAGGCGCGCCACCAGTTCCATCTTCTGCGCCTGACGCAACTGGTCTTCCAGTCCGCGCCTGGCGTCGCGATCGGTTGACGCCTCGGTCATGTCCAGGACGAACGACCCGCCTTCCTGCGCCGCCACATCGAGGGTGGTGGACGCGATAAGCACGTATCGCCGAGCCCGCTGCTTGGTGAGGATCTCGACCTCCGCCGGTACGCTGGTGGTGCCGGGGGTATCCGTGGTGCGTCGCGGACTCAGTTGCCACACGAGCTGAGGCGGCAGAATCGTCCGCCAGTTGATCAGCCCCTCCCGCAGGTCCTGGGCCGAGTACCCGGTGAGCCGCAGAAACTCTTCGTTGGCATCAAGGACCGTGCCATCCGTCCGCCAGAACACCATGCCGATCATCCCCGACTCGAACACACGGCGCAGCCTGGTCTCGACCTGCTGGAGGGTCCGGGCCGTTTCGCGATGATGCCGCCGCTCTGCGGCGTCTCTCAATTCGCGCGCGACCGCCGGTCCGAGTCGCGTCAGGTTGTCTTTCAGAATGTAGTCGTGGGCGCCCGCACGCATGGCGGCCATCGCCACGTCTTCGCCGATGGACCCCGATACGAACAGGAACGGCACGTCCGCATCGTGTTCGCGCACGATCCGAAGCACATCGAGGCCGTTGCAGGTTGGCAGGGTGAAATCGCTCAGGACACAGTCCCAGGATTCGGCGGCGAAGGCCTCGCGGACTCCCGCGAGGCAGTCCACGCGATGCGCGAGCGCGTGACGGCCACGGCGACGCAGCTCCGCCAGAATAAACTCGGCGTCGTCGGCATTGTCTTCGACGAGCAGTAAGCGGACGGGTGAGCTCATGCGAAGGGCACAGCCTAGCTGTGTGAATGGAGGGCGTCAAGGACCCCAGGCATCGTGGTGTCCACGAACACAATTGGTGCCGCCGACAGGCGATCACGATTGTCGCGCCCACTGACGAATGCAGTCGTGTGGTATCCGCAGTTGTGGCAGGCAGTCACAGGACTGACCCTTAGCGGAGATCAGGTGCGGAAACGATGACGGGCCCCGCCGGCGCGCTGGGTACGATCGGTGTGGCGTACACTGCCGGTGCCGAGATCACCGCGAGGGCACAGGCCAGAGCCATGGCAATCCGTGGGTGCTTCACACTGAGTTCCTTCCGGGCGATGGTTTACAGGCCGTCGGTGCCGGTGCGCCGGAGCAGGCGAAGATCCGCCCGGCCGCGCAGCCTCGGGCCGCGCGTCGCGGCGCCCAGCGGTTCTTCCGGGTCGACTTCGAGGTAACGCCGCTGAAGCCAGCCCATCAGAATCGCGGGCAGTCGTGTGGTGCGGCGATCGGGGTCGCCCTCACACCGAAGAATCCGGCCTCGTCGCGGCAGATCGGCCGGGTCCGGCAGCGAAAGCAGCTGGACAAAGGCGTCGAATCGCTTCGGATCGATAACCTGCATCATAGATGTGCTCCTCTCGCAGTACAAGGCCAACTGTCTTTCTGGATGGTCATTCTCACAGACCGGCCGCGTGGAGGCTGTTCAAGAAGGCACATGCCTATTTTGCCGGTGTCGCAAACGAGACAGACGTTCAGCGGTGAGGTCGATAGGCTGTGTTCGGGGACCAAATGACCGCCGACCAGCTGAGCAACTTGAATATGTGGATGGCGATTCTCGCGGTCGCGAGCGTCGTGCAGATCGTGGCCCTGGCCGCCCTCACCATCTTTGGCTATCGTCTGTATGCGCACAGTCGCCGGACGATTGATGACCTGGAGCGCCGCCACATCGAACCGCTCACACGGCGGGTAAACGATGTGCTTGATACGGTGAGCACGGAAGTGGCCCGTATCCGCCACGTCGGCGACCGAGTGCAGCAGACCGTGCAGGGTATTAACGGCGGCCTCAGCCACGCGGCATCGGCCGTCACGGCGACGGTGCTGCCCGGCTGGGCTGTGACAAAGGGTGTGTTGGCGGCCGTCTCGGCATTTCGCGCCGCCGGCAAACACAAGCGGCTGAAGCGGCCCGCCCCAAAAGATCGTGATCTCGACAGGTTCGTTAACGAAGGAGGCAATGATGCATGAAATGAATACATTTGAGAATGACCGCAACAGTGGCGGCGGCTTTGTGATGGGTCTGCTCTGCGGCGCCGCGCTCGGGGCGGCGGTGGGCCTGCTGCTGGCGCCCAAGGCGGGGTCAGAACTGCGTCAGCAGATTTACGACACCACCGGCCGAGTGCGCAAGAGCGCGACGGACGGGTATGCCTCAGCCGTTGAGACGGTGTCGGGCGCGGTTGGCGACGTGGTTGAACGTGGCAAGAAAGCCGCGCAACGAGGCGTGGAGACCTATGAGCAGGTCAGGCAGTCCGCGGCGGACGTGACGCACGCGGCGTCGAAAGCCGTCAACGATCGTCTGTAGCATGTCCGTGATCACCACGGGGCGTCGCCTCGGCGGCGCCCCGTGGTCCTTTCCGCAAACTTCGGCGCACACTCGCGCTGCTGGCAGGGCTCGAACATACCGATCGCAACTGGAAGTACCTTGCTGACGTGCCGGTGCCGAGGTGGACGGTCTACGTCAGCAAGTACATCGTGACAGTGACGCTGGGTGGCCGGCGCCCATGTGGTGTTGTTCCTGGGCACCATGGTCAGCGGATCAGTGCTCCGGCAGTTCGCACCGGACCTCAAGATCAGCGCTCTGCCGATGGGCGTGATCGCGTGGCCTCTACTCAAAATCACGGCTGCGGCGCTCATGGCGGTGGCCATTCAGCACTGGGTCAGCCTGCGCTGGCCGTTGTTCATCGCCGCCATGGGGTTCGCGATGTGTGCGATGGTCATCGGCTTCGTCGCCATGAACTCCCAGGAATACGGACCCTGGTTCCCGTGGTCACCGTCCTGGGCGCATGGCAGTTTGCCCGCCGTGATGTACCGTAGGTGACGCGTGACCTGGCGCACGGGTGTGACCGCGGTCGAACTTCTGCCAGATGACGGACGCGGCCCCAGGTTTCGTGAGGACGGCAGCAACGCCGCCGATGGGACCCGCACGCGACTGACCACTACGGAAGACGGCTTTCGGTCTCAGGCGTCTGGCTCGTCTGCCCAGTACTTGGGCCGGCCGTAGTGTTCGTACATCGCCAGTTCGTGCTGGCGTTCGAACATCACGGCGGCGTCGTAGGGCGGTGCGTGCTTGATCGCCTCCCGACTCAAATCCAGCGACACGGTGGCGTCCGGCCAGCGCACGCCCTCAACCCACTGGGGCGCGATGAGCACATGATGTCCACCCCACCAGTTGCTCGTGTTGACCACGAAATACCTGACAGCCCACGACTCATCGTCCACCAGAAAGTTCTCGACGTGCCCGAGGTCGCCGTCGGTCGCCAGGATCTGATGGCCGACGAGCGCGTCGCAACTTCGCAGGTGCGGATCGGGCACCGAGGCGTCCGCTGACGCGGGCCGCGCCGGGGCCAGTGACGGAATGCCGGCCAGCAGGCCCGGGTACGCGCCAGTGCCCCACATGCCGGTGCCTTCCCAATACACGGGATATCCGTAGTAGCCCAGTTGTTCCTCTTCGTGCTGACGCGACACCGGCTTCTGCGTATCCACATTCGGGCTGCGTTCCACCCGCTCTTTCGTCAGCGACACCGGGAGTTGCTGCAACGCCCAATCGGGACGTCCCAGCGAGATGGGGGAGATCAACACCCTGCGGCCAGACAGCCAGGTGCCTGTATCCACCACCAGATACCGAACCGCCCAGTGCCGATCATCGACCAGCACGTCAACCACATGGCCGATCGGGCCGTCGGTGGCGAGGAGCGCGTAACCCTTGAGATCGTTGACCGCTCGTAACATGCCTCGACTGTCGCATGTCCCGCTCCTCACCGCTGTGCTGTTAGGCACTCTCGGGCCCGGCCTGCCGACCTGCGCTCGGCGGGTGGCAAGCTGCGGCGTTAGAATCCTGCAAGGGGTGATCGACATGCGCATCAGACACATCGCACTCGTGTGCGCCGGCGTGGCTATTGTTTCGACTGGCTGTAATCAGTCAGTCACGCTGCTGGAACCGACGCGACCCGAGCAGACCATCATCACCAACGTCCTGACCGGCACCGTGGCTCCGCCCGTGGGTGGCGTGTTCCAGAGTTCCATCCTGACCTACACGGTGGGGCAGGGCGGCGGACCCGTGACCATCACCCTCACCTCAGCAGTGCAGACCCGTCCCGACGGCTCGCTCCAGCCGACCGTGTCGATGGGTGTGGGCGCGGGCACGCTCAGCGCGGGAGGCGTATGTGTCGTCGCGGCCACTGCGTACCTGACCACTCAGGCCGGCACCGTGCCCCACTTGAGCGGAAGCCAGGCGGTGGGCACCTACTGCGTCCAGGTGTCGGACGTCACAGGCCAGGTGGGACCGGTGGCGTTTTCGGTGACGGTGACACATCCATGAGACGTGCCACCATAGGGTGTGCGCGTCAGTGACTTCGATTTTGATTTGCCCGATCGCCTCATCGCGCAGCACCCGCGCGCGCGCGGTGAGTCGCGGCTGCTGGTCGTCGATCGAACCGCCGGGACGTGGCAGGAGTCGCGCGTCGCTGACCTTCCGCAGTGGTTGAAGGCCGGCGACCTGCTGGTGGCCAACGACTCGCGCGTCTTTCCTGCGAGGCTCCTCGGACGGCGGCTGCCGGGCGGCGGCCGGGCCGAGTGTCTGCTGCTGGAGGAAGATCGCGAACACCACCTCAGAGGTCGTTTCGGTATCTGGTGGGCGCTGGTCAAACCCGGCCCGAAATTGCCGGACGGCGCACGAATGGACTTCACTGACGCCGGCCGCGCGCCCGGCGTTTCACTGACAGGCACCATCGAGGCGGTCGATGAAGCCGGGCACCGGCGCGTTCGGCTGGTCGCCGAAGGCGCCTCCGTCGCAGACGCCATCGACCGCCTGGGCCACATCCCACTGCCGCCCTACATCCGCCGCCCTGATACCGACGACGACCGCGCGCGGTACCAGACAATGTTTGCGCGCGAGCCAGGGTCCATTGCGGCACCCACGGCGGGCCTTCATTTTGACGAGGGCCTGATGGCCGCACTCCGAGCCGCCGGCGTCGAAAGGACGACGGTCACACTGCACGTCGGCTACGGCACCTTCAAACCTGTCACAGCCGAAGATACCGCCGATCATCGTGTGGACGCCGAACGCTATGAAGTGACCGCAGCCACAGCCGCGGCGACCACCCAGGCCCGTGCGGCCGGCGGACGACTCGTCGCCGTCGGCACCACCACCACTCGGGCACTCGAGTCTGCCGCCCGCGCCACCGGCGTCGTCAATGCGGGGTCGGGCCGAACCGACCTGGTGATCACGCCCGGATATGAGTTTCGGGCCATCGACGCACTTCTGACCAACTTCCACCTGCCGTGTTCATCTCTGCTGATGCTGGTCGCGGCCTTCACGGGACGCGATCTCCTGCTGGCCGCGTATCGCGACGCCGTGGCACGGGAGTTTGCCTTCTACAGCTACGGCGATGCGATGCTCATCCTGTAACTGGCCTCGGCCCAGGCTGTGAGGTATGATCGAAAGTCTTCGCCGGTGTAGCTCAGTTGGTTAGAGCATGCGGCTCATATCCGCAGGGTCCGGGGTTCAAGTCCCTGCACCGGCACCAACTTTTTTTTAGACCCGCCCCGCCTCGCGGGGCTGGCTGAATCATGTCCACACTTGCCCGCGCCTCGCTTCGATCCCTGTCGGGCCATCGCGTGGCTGCGGCCGTGTCGGGTGGCGCCGACTCGGTCGCCATGGCGCTCTGGCTGCGCGCGCACTCAGGCCAGCCGCCGCACAAGACCACTCTCGTGGGTCTCATTCATGTGAATCACGGCCTCCGCGGCGCCGAGTCGGACCGCGATGAGGCGTTCTGCCGCGCGTTGGCCAATCGTCTTGGCGTGCCAATCGACGTGGTCGCCGCCCCGATTGCCCCGCGTGCCTCGCGGTCACCTGAAGCGGCCGCCCGTGCGTGCCGATACCAAGCCTTCGCCGCCGCCGCCGCCCGGCTGGGAGCCACGCGCGTCGTCACCGCCCATACGGCTGACGACCAGGCTGAAACGGTCCTCCTGCGGTTGCTCCGCGGGGCCGGCAGCCGAGGACTTTCCGGCATTCGAGCCGAACGCGACGTGTACGCCCGACCGTTCCTGACGTGTCGTCGCAGCGACGTGCGGGCGTGGCTTGCGGCGCGCGGTGAATCCTTCTGCGAGGACTCCTCGAACGCCGACCGGTCGATTGCCCGCAATCGGGTGCGCCACGACCTGCTTCCGGTAATCGCGCAGATTGCCCCCGGCGGCGTGGCTGCGCTCGCCCGCGCGGCGGCCCTTGCCGAAGACGACGAGCAGGCGTTGCAAGCCCTGGCTATCGAAGCCGCCAGTGCTGTCGTCGTGCACAGCGACGCCCACGGGGCGGAACTGGACCGCGGTCGCATCGGGTCGCTTCCTCCGGCCATCGCCCGCCGTGTGGTGCGCCACGTCCTTGAAAAATTGGTGCCGCACGCGCCCTGGCGTGCCAACCATTTTGAAGCGGTTCGGAGGCTTGCGGTCCGACCAGCAGGTGGGGGTTCGGTCGACTTACCGGCCGTCCGCGTTGAGCGGGTGTCTAACCTCTTGAGAGTGCGGGTCGGTACCCCTGTCACCGTTCCACCCTTTGCCTACATCCTCCAAGGAGTCGGAGAAGTGGTCCTTTCCGAGGCCGGCTTCCTGGTGACCGCTGAGGCAACGCCGCCCGTTGCCGAACCCGGTGCATCGGAAAGCGACGTCGAGGCGTATTCAGTCGTAGTCCCATTGGCGGCGTTTCCGCTCACTGTGCGGAACCGGCGCCCCGGGGATCGCGTCGCACTCAGTGGGGGCGCACGAAAGGTGCAGGATCTTATGGTGGATGCGAAGATCCCGCGCTCGGAACGAGATCGTGTACCGCTCGTGGTGGCGGCTGACGGTCAGATTTTGTGGATGCCCGGACGCTCGGCCGTGGGGCTTCCCATTGCCGGAATCGATGCGGCTGACATGGTAACCTTGAGGTTCAGAAAGCTGGAACGCACATGAATTCGACGATGCGAGGGTTTCTCTTTTGGACGAGCATGTTTGTGCTCGCGGTGCTCGTGTGGCAGGTCACGGCCAACTTCGGGCAAAGCGAGATGACCATCAGCACCACAGAGTTCATGGACCGCCTCAGCAAGAATCAGTTTCAGAAAATTGAAGCGATTGGCAGCCCAAGCGGCGCCGAACTCCGCGGGTTTCCGCTCGAAGCCGACTCGGCCGGAAAAGTGGTGCGCTCGTACCTGCCCGAGGGCTACCCGAATTTCTACGAAGACGTGAAGAAGCTGAACGTCGAGCTCGTGGCCAAGAAAGAGACCGCGAACACCTGGGCCAACTTCCTGTTCCTGTGGGCGCCCATCCTGTTGATGGTGGGGTTCTGGGTCTTCATGACCCGCCAGATGCAGAGCGGCGGCAACAAGGCGATGTCGTTCGGCAAGAGCCGGGCGAAGCTTTCGTCGTCCACCCAGAAGAAGGTGACGTTCAAGGAAGTGGCCGGGGCCGATGAGGCCAAGGAAGAACTTCAGGAAATCATCGAGTTCCTGCGCGAGCCCCAGAAGTTTCAGAAGCTCGGCGGCCGCATCCCGAAGGGCGTGCTGCTGATGGGGTCGCCCGGCACCGGCAAGACGCTGATGGCGCGCGCGGTGGCCGGCGAGGCCAATGTGCCGTTTTTCTCGATCAGCGGTTCAGACTTCGTCGAGATGTTTGTCGGCGTCGGCGCGTCGCGCGTGCGCGACCTGTTTGAACAGGGCAAGAAGAACGCGCCGTGCATCGTGTTCATCGACGAAATCGACGCAGTGGGGCGTCACCGCGGCGCCGGACTCGGCGGCGGTCACGACGAACGGGAACAGACGCTCAACCAGTTGCTGGTGGAGATGGACGGCTTCGAATCGAACGAAGGCGTGATCCTCATCGCCGCCACGAACCGTCCCGACGTGCTTGATCCCGCGCTTCTGCGTCCCGGCCGATTCGACCGCCGCATCGTGGTGAGCCGGCCCGACGTGAAGGGCCGTGAAGGCATCCTCCTGGTGCACACCAAGAAGATCCCATTGTCCGACGACGTGGACATCAACGTGATTGCGCGCGGCACCGCAGGGTTCTGTGGCGCCGACCTGGCGAACCTGGTGAACGAAGCGGCGCTCAACGCGGCGCGCTACAACCAGAAGGTCGTTCGCATGAACGACTTCGAGCACGCCAAGGATAAAGTCATGATGGGCGCCGAGCGGCGCTCCATGATCATCACCGAAGAAGAGAAGCGGATCACGGCCGTGCACGAAGCCGGCCACGCGCTGCTGGCGGTGTTGCTGCCGCACGCCGATCCCATCCACAAGGTGACGATCATCCCGCGCGGCATGGCGCTTGGTTTGACCATGCAGTTGCCGACCGACGATAAGCACAACTATTCGCGCGACTATCTGATGGACCAGATGGCCATCCTGATGGGCGGCCGTATCGCGGAAGAAATCACCAACGGCGGGCTGACGACCGGCGCCGGCAACGACCTGGAACGCGCCACCGAACTGTCTCGACGGATGGTGTGCGAGTGGGGCATGAGCGACGAGATGGGCCCGCTCACATTCGGCAAGCGCGAAGAGCAGGTGTTCCTGGGCCGCGAAATCTCCCGGCCGCAGGAGTACAGCCAGGAAACCGCGAGCCGTATTGACTCGGAAGTGACGCGTTTCGTGCTCACCAACTACGACCGTGCGCGTACGTTGCTCACCGCGAACAAAACGGCCTTGCTCAAGATTGCTGACGAACTGCTGGCCCGCGAAGTGCTCGACGCCGACCAGGTGATTCGACTGGCCAAGGGCATCGACCTGGATGAAGCCAGGCCCGCCCCGGCGACGCCCGCTGGTGATTCGACGCGTTCAGAACACTCCGATCGCCCGCCGATCGTGCCGCCGATTCCCAAGCCGATTGCCCAGGCGTAGCTTCGACCTGCCGCTGCCAGGCGGGCAGACCCTCAGGCTCGGCGAGCGCACGCTCGTCATGGCCATCATCAATGTCACTCCCGATTCGTTTTCGGACGGCGGCCTGCGGGGCAACCCCGCGGTCGCCGTTGCCGATGCGTTGCGTCTGGTGGACGAAGGCGCCGACCTGCTCGACGTGGGCGGCGAGTCCACACGCCCCGGCGCCGAGCCGCTCGACGTCGAGGAAGAATGGCGGCGGGTCGGGCCCGTGCTCAAGGGGTTGCAGGGGCGCACCGCAGTTCCGATCTCCATCGACACGTACAAGGCCGAGATCGCCAGGCGCGCCATTGACGCCGGCGCCACCATCGTCAACGACATCAGCGCGTTTGCGTACGACCCCGCGTTGGCGGGCGTGGTGGCAGACACGGGCGCCGCGGCCATTCTCATGCACAACCGCGGGCGATCGGCCGCGATGTACCAGCTCGCGCAGTACGCCGACGTGGTGGCCGACGTCTGTGCCGAGCTTGAGGACAGGGTCAACGTGGCGGTTGCCGCCGGCGTGGAGCGGAATCGCCTGCTGATCGATCCTGGTTTGGGCTTCGCGAAACAGCCGGAACACACGATGGCGATGTTGGCGGGCCTGCCGGCACTGGCCGCGATTGGATGCCCGATCGTGTCGGGGCCGTCACGAAAGTCATTCCTCACATCGGCCATCGGGGACCGTGCGCCCGAGGAGCGCGTGTGGGGCACGGCGGCCGCGGTGGCCGCCTCCATCTGGCTCGGTGCGCACATCGTGCGGGTGCACGACGTGGCGGCCATGGTGGATGTGGCGCGAGTGACCGACGCGATTGTTCGTCGCTCGGGCTGAACCTCAAGCCCGAGGCCCGGTCTGATACTCTCTTTTTGCCGATGAATCAGCTCCTCGCCCTCCTGCAGCGGCCCACGGTGAACTGGTGGGATGTCGTGGACATCCTGATTGTCTCGATCCTGATCTACGAGAGCCTGAAGCTCATTCGCGGTACGCGGGCCGCGCAGATGGCCCTGGGATCGGCGTTTGTCCTGGTCTTGTTCTACGTATCGCGCCGGTTCCCGCTGCAGACCGTCAACTGGCTCATCCGCAACGTATTTGTCTACGCCGGGTTCGCGGCCATCGTCCTGTTCCAGTCTGATATTCGACGCGCGCTGTCTCACCTTGGGCGGTCGCCCTTCTTCCGCTACTTTGCGGGATCGAAGCAGGCCGACGAGACGATTGAAGAAGTGATGACCGCCGCGGGCCTGCTGGCGCAGCACCGCGTGGGTGCGTTGATCGTGCTCGAGCGTGAGATCGGCCTGCGTAACTACGTCGAGAGCGGCATTCCCCTGGATGCGGCCGTCAGCTACGACCTCATCACCACCATCTTCCAGCCCGGCGCGTCCATGCACGACGGCGCGCTGATCATCCAGGAAGACCGCGTGGCGGCGGCGGCGTGTTTCCTGCCGCTCACGGTCAGTTCGAAATTCGATCGCGATCTGGGCACCCGACATCGCGCGGCGATCGGGGTCACCGAGGAATCGGACGCCATCGCCGTGGTGATTTCGGAGGAGCGCGGTGAAATCTCGCTGGCCTTCGACGGGCAGATCGAGCGGGCGTTGACGCCAGAGCGCCTCCGGGTTCGTCTCAGCGAGCTGGTGCTTCATCGGCGTGGCAACCGGATCGGGTCGGGCATGAAAGAAGCGATGGGGAAAGGACCGGTGGCGTAATGGCCTGGCATCCGTTCCGCAACCTGGGCCTGAAGTGCGTGGCCCTCGGTCTGGGCACCATGTTGTGGCTCACCGTCGGCAGCGAGCATCTGGTGGAGCGCAGTGTGCGAGTGCCTCTGCTGTTTCGCAATGTGCCGGATTCACTGGAAATTCTGCCGGATGCGCCAGACTCGGTTGAGGTGCATCTGCGCGGGCGCGCCGGCCAGCTGACCGGCGATCAGGCGGACGTGACCGTCTACATCGATCTGGCGGACGGACGCCCTGGGTCCCGGCTGTTCCACCTCCGAACGGATCAGGTGGCGACGCCGTTTGGTGTTGAGGTGACGCAGGTCTTTCCCTCCACGGTCATGTTGACCCTTGAGACCACGGGGACGCGCGCGGTTCCGGTCGACGCCATCGTGGAAGGGGACCCGGCCAATGGCTATGAGGTGGGCAAAGTCATCGTCGAACCCGCGCAGGTCGATGTGATCGGACCGGAGAGCCAGTTGAAGGTGTTGCGCAACGCGATTACCGAGACCGTCATGGTTGATGGCGCCAGCGCGAACGTCTCTCGAACGGTGAGCATTGGTGTGGTGAACTCGGCGTTGCGCCTGCGCGATCCGCGCACCGCGCGCGTCACCGTCGAGATCAGAAAGAAGAAGCCGTAGTGGCTGCGGCCCGTTTGTTTGGTACCGACGGAGTGCGTGGCGTCGCCGGTGCCTGGCCGCTTGACCCGCCCACTGTGGCGCGGATTGGCGGCGCTTTGGTGCGGGTGCTTGGTCTCGATCGGCCGGCGCAGCTGCTGGTGGGTCGCGATACCCGCGAGTCGGGCGAGTGGATTGAGCGCGAACTGGCGCGCGGCGCGGTCTCGCAGGGCGCGACAGTCTCGTCGGTGGGCGTGATCCCGACGCCTGGCGTGGCGTACCTCGCGCGCACCCGTGAGATCGATCTCGGCGTCGTCATTTCCGCCTCGCACAATCCATTTCAGGACAACGGCATCAAAGTGTTTTCGGGCCGGGGCGAAAAGTTCGGCGAGGGCGCGGAGCGGGCGATTGAGGCCATTGTCGCGGACAGTTCGTGGAGCGTACCGGCGTCTGGTGAAGCCCGCATTGAGGTGGCAGACCTGATCGCGCCCTATCTGGCGCACACGGCTGAACTCGCCCCTGCCGGCGACGGGCTGCGCGGCATGCGCCTGGCCATCGATTGCGCCAATGGCGCCACCACGACCACAGCGACGCGATTGTTCGAGTCATTGGGATGTGTCCTGGTGACGGTGGGAGACGCCCCGGACGGCCGCAACATCAATCTGGCGTGTGGGTCCACGCATCCGGCGCGATTGGCGGCAGAGGTCGTGGCGCACCGGTGCCGCCTTGGCGTGGCGTTTGATGGCGATGGTGACCGCGCCATTCTGGTGGACCATCGCGGCCACATCGTGGATGGCGACGCGTTGCTGTTGATCCTCGGTGCGCACTATCAGCGGCAGGGTCGGCTGACGGCCAACACGGTTGTGGCCACGGTGATGAGCAATATCGGGCTGGAGATCGCACTGCGCACACGGGGCATCACCATGGTGCGCACGCCCGTGGGCGACAAGTACGTGATGGAGGAGATGCTCCGCGGCGGCTATGTCGTGGGCGGCGAGCAGTCAGGCCACGTGATTCTCGCCGAGCATCTGTTCACCGGCGACGGCATGGCGACCGCACTGGCGATCATGCGCGTGATGGTGGAGACCGGACGCGAACTGTCAGACCTGGCGGCCGAGCTGGTGTTGTATCCGCAGACGTTGATGAACGTCCGCGTGCGCGAGCGCGTGGATCTGGAGTCGGTGCCTGCAGTGGCCGATGCCATGGCGCGCGTGCGCGCGGCCCTGGGTGAGTCGGGCCGGTTGCTGGTGCGGTATTCAGGCACCGAGCCCCTGCTGCGCATCATGATCGAAGGCCAGGATCAGGCCTCGGTCCAGGCGATGGCCGAAGAGATTGCGGATGCGGTGAGGACCACGCTGACATGATTCGGCTGAGCGTCAACGTGAACAAGGTGGCGACGCTGCGCAATGCCCGCGGCGGCGACGTCCCCGATGTGTGCGAGGCCGTCGCGGTGTGCGTGCAGGCGGGCGCGCCAGGAATCACCGTGCATCCGCGCGCGGACGAGCGTCACATCACGCGTCGCGATGTGGCCGAGGTGGCGGCGCACCTGCACGCGAGCGCCGCGGGGGTCGAGTTCAACATCGAGGGAGACCCGACCGCCGACTTCGTGGATCTGGTCGTCGCCGCGCGGCCGCAGCAGTGCACCCTGGTGCCGGTGGCGCCGGGCGAGGTCACGAGCCAGGCCGGGTGGTCGGCCTCGACATCGCCAGAGCGGCTGGTGGCCGTCATCGCGCGGTTGCATGCCGAGAATATTCGCGTGAGTGTGTTTGTCGATCCTGAAGAAGCGCCGATTCGATGGGCCAAACGCCTCGGCGCGGATCGCGTGGAGCTCTATACCGAGCCGTTTGCGAAGGCGTTCGCCAGCAGCCGGGAATCCGGGCGATCGAGCTTCGAGACCTACGCGGCCGCGTCCACGTTGGCGCACTCGCTCGGGCTTGGCGTGAACGCGGGGCACGACCTCGATTTGGCCAATCTTGAGGTGTTCCGCGAACTTCCGCACCTCGACGAAGTGTCGATCGGCCACGCGCTCATCGCGCATGCCTTGTACGTGGGCCTCGACCGCGCGGTGCGCGACTATCTGGCCGCCGTGAACGGCCGGGAAGATCAGCTATCATCGACGCAGGTGCTCACATGAACCGCGAATCTCTGGTCTTTGCTATTTCCGGCACAATGTTCGGTCTCCTGGTGGGTTGGATCATTGGCACCCAGCAGAGCACGGGGCCCGCGCCGGCCGCCGCCGTGGCTGCCGCAGGTGCGCCAGCCGCGCAAATGCCCGCGACGCCACCGCCGCCGCCCCTTGATGTGCAGCGCGCTGCGGACCTTGAACGCCAGGCCAATGCAGCGCCCGCCAACGCGGAACTTCGGGTGGACCTCGGCAACCTGTACTTTGACGCCGAGCGTTTCGACATGGCCATCTCCTGGTACGAGGCCGCGCTCAAGATCGATCCGAAAAACGTGAATGCCAGCACGGACCTCGGTGTGAGCTACTACTCCTCGAATCAGATCGATCGTGCCCTCGCGCAGTTTGATCACTCCCTGTCAATGGACCCCGCCCACACCAAGACGTTGCTCAACCAGGGCATCGTGCGGGCCTTCGGTAAACAGGATCTGGAAGGCGCCACGAAGTCGTGGGAGCACCTGGTCTCGATCGCGCCGAACAGTCCCGAGGCCGCGCGCGCGAAGGAGGCCCTGGCCGCGGTCAAGGGCGCGCACCCGGTCACGCCGGGCGCACCGGCCACGCCCGCAGGACGAGGCGGCGCGGTTCAATAGATGACCCTGATCGGCTGGATCATCCGGATCCTCGCGATCCTCTTCCTCGTCCGGCTGGTTCTGCGGTTCTTCGCCGGTATCGCCAGGGGGGCCTCTTCACCCTCACAAGGACCGTCACGGCGCTCCACGTCGCCGGCCACCAGGGAAGGCGGACACCTGGTGCGCGATCCGCACTGCGGCACCTATGTGCCCGTGGGACGTGCGCTGCGCGAAGGGGCCGGTGACGCGGCCGTCTACTTCTGCTCGGAAAACTGCCGCAATGCATGGTCGGCTCGCAAGGCAGGTTGACGCCGCACAATGGCCACCAGCGAAGATCAGCTCCGCCTGGACATCGTTGAAGTCGGTCGCCGCTTGTGGACGCGCGGCTTCGTCGCCTCGAACGACGGCAACATCAGCGTTCGGTTGCCAGGCGACCGCTTGCTCATGACGCCCGCCAGTGTGTCAAAGGGGTTCATGACCCCTGAGATGATGGTGGTGACCGACATGGACGGCCGGTGGCTTGCCGGCGAGCCCGGACGCAAAGCGTCTTCAGAAATCCTCATGCATCTGACGGCCTATCGTCATCGGCCCGACGTCCACGCCGTTGTGCATGCCCATCCACCTCTGGCGACGGGTTTTGCCGTCGCGGGCATTCCCCTCGACCGCGCCGTGTTGGCTGAAGTTGTCACCACGCTCGGCAGCATTCCCATCGCCGAGTACGGCACCCCATCCACGCCGGAACTGTCCGCATCCGTGGAGCCGTACGTGCGCTCGCACGACGCGTTGCTCCTGGCCAACCACGGCGCATTGGCTCTGGGCAAGGACCTGTTCGCCGCGTATTACAAGATGGAAACAATCGAGCATTTCGCTCGCATCAGCCTGGTGGCGCGCCTGCTCGGACGTGAGCACCTCCTGTCGCGTGAGGAAGTGGGCCGCCTGCAGGCGCTGCGCGGCACGTACGGCATCGTCTCCCCGGCGCCTGTCTGCACGGACCCGCCCCCTGGCGACGACCCCGGATGCCAGGTGCTCCAGGCGCCTTCTGCGCCAGGCGAACAGCTCGTGCTGGACACCTCGGTGGCCGGCGGGCGAGTGACCGTAGGTAATAGTGGGGAGATTCAGTTAACATACGGCGAGCTGACGACGTTAATCGAGGGCGCCGTTCGGCACCTCACGGCCCGCACGATGGCGTGAGTCCGACTTACGGAGCAGGAGGAGATCCATGGGTGAGGCGCTCGGAATGGTCGAGACAAAAGGGCTGGTCGCGATGATCGAAGCGGCCGACGCAATGGTCAAGGCCGCCAAGGTGACACTGGTCGGATGGGAAAAGATCGGCGCGGGCTACGTCACGGCGATCGTCCGTGGCGACGTCGCGGCGGTCAAGGCTGCCACCGACGCTGGCGCGGCAGCAGCGCGCCGTGTGGGTGAACTGGTGTCGGTGCACGTCATTCCGCGTCCACACGCGAACCTCGAGGACGTGCTGCCGATCGGCAAAGCGGCGAAGTAGGCGGGCGGGATGATCCTCGCCAAGGTCGTCGGCACGGTCGTCGCGACCCGCAAAGACGAGCGGCTCGTCGCCAGCAAGTTGCTGGTGGCGCGGCCGCTCAACGCGTCTGGGACCCCTGACGGGAACTACGTGGTCGCGGTCGATACCGTCGACGCCGGCGTGGGCGAGACGGTGCTCATCGTTTCGGGCAGTTCCGCGCGGATGGCGCAAGGCTTCAAAGACTGTCCCATCGACGCGGCCATTATTGGCATCGTCGATCAGGTGGATACACCCGGGGCGCCCGAGCCGAAAGCCGCAGCCCCTCGCGAAGCGCCGCAGGGAGCCAGAAAGTAACCGTGCAACTCGCCAAGGTCATCGGCAACGTGGTCTCCACCGTCAAAGACCCGAATCTCGGCGGGCATACATTGCTGATGCTCCAGCCCATCACCCCTGATCGCAAACCCGTGGGCCGCGCGGTCGTGGCGCTCGACGCCATGGGCGCAGGCGTGGGTGAGCACGTATTTTTCGTTCGCGGGCGTGAAGCGACATTTCCCTTCCTTCCCGACGAACCGCCCGCCGACGCCTGCGTCGTGGGCATCGTGGATTCCTGGCACGTCGAGTAGGCCGACCATGCAGATCGGGCGCGTGATCGGGACGCTGGTGGCGACCAGAAAGCATCACACGATTGACGGCGCCAAGCTGCTGTTCGTACAGCCGCTGACGCTCGACGGCGCCCCGAAGGGCGCGGCGGTGTTGACGATTGACTCCGTTGGCGCCGGCGTCGGCGAGATGGTGCTGTTTGTAATCGAAGGCAAGGCCGCCGGCGATGCGTTGCGGCGGAAGGCGGCGCCCGTGGACGCGGCGATTATCGGCATCGTGGATACGCTGACGGTAGAGGCATGACGGTAAAGGCATGAACGACGCCGAACTGCGATCCCTCGTACGAACGGCCGTGGCCCGGCACCTGGGCACGATGCCGTCTCCGATGCCGGCCGCGCCGGTCGCGGCGCCAGCTCCACTGACACTGATCTCCAGTCACTCGTTGTACGCCGGGCTCGTCAACGTGACCGACGACTGCCTGATCGAGCCGACCGTCAAGTGTGACCATTGCGGCTACTGCAAGAGCCATGGCAACTGAGGAACTGGGGAACTGGGGAAATTGGGAACTGAGGAACTGAGGAACTCGAACGTTGTGCCGGTTCTGAAGGCTCTCGGCCGGGCGATTCGGTCGATGGAAGAGCCGGCGGTGGAGAAGATCGCTGAAGAGACGCACGAGGATCCGTTTCGAGTGCTGATTGCCACGTTGCTGTCGGCGCAGACGAAGGACGCGGTCACCGCCGCGGCATCGGCGAGGCTCTTCAAGATCGCGCACACGCCCAAGACGACGGCGGCGCTGACGGTGAGCCGAATCGAACGGCTGATCTATCCCGTCAGTTTTTATCGAACAAAGGCACGGCACGTGAAACAGGCGTGCCGGCAGATCCTGGATGACTTTGGCGGCGTGGTGCCGCGCACGATGGAAGAGTTGCTGACGCTGGCTGGCGTGGGCCGGAAGACGGCGAACCTGGTGCTGATTCTGTCGCATGCGAGCCAGGACAACATTTGCGTGGATACGCACGTCCATCGCATCTCGAATCGTCTGGGTTGGGTGAAGACCAGGACGCCGGATCACACTGAACAGGCGCTGTATCGGGTGGTGCCGCGCAAGTGGTGGCCCGATGTAAATTTGTATCTGGTCACGTGGGGCCAGAACGTGTGCAAGCCCGTGTATCCGCGGTGCCGCGTGTGTGTGGTGTCGGCGTGGTGTCCCCGCAAGGGAGTGACGAAGGAGAGTCGCGCATGAGAAGGCAATTCGTCCTGGCAATCATGGTGGTGCTGGCGGTCGCCGGCAGTGGGATGGTGTTCGCGTTGCCGGCGCCAGGTCTGGAGCCCAGGTCCCTGACCCAGGCCGCTGGTAACCCCACGCTGGTGCTTGATACCGCGAAGGGCGTGATCGAGATCGAGTTGTTGAGAAGCGACGCGCCTGCGAGCGTTGACTATATTGTGGCGCTCGTGGAGAAGAACTTCTACCGTGGCCTCAGGTTTCACAGGGCCGAACGCGGCCTCGTGCAGGTGGGTGATGTGGCCTCTCGGGATGTGTCGAAGAAGGCGTGGTGGGGACGCACCGTGCACACGCCGCAGGTGGGCGTCGCTGAAATTTCAAAGAAATTGATCCACGTGCGCGGCATGGTGGGCCTGGCGCACTCGGGCAACGCCGCCTACGCACACAGTCAGTTCTACATCATGAAAGCGACCGACGCGTCACTCAATGGCAAGTACACGCTGTTTGGCCGCGTGCGCGTCGGTATGCCGGTGGTGGATACGCTTCAGGTGGCTGACGTGCTGAAGCAGGCCACCATCAAAGAGGCAGTCCCGAAGTAGTCACGATCCCTTCCAGGTCCGGGTACCGGTTCACTATTTCCCGTTCGTAGAGGCCTGGCACGGTCTGGCCCAGCTGTGACCTGAGTACCGCGGCGTTCGCCACGGCCTTGGCTGAGAAGTGGTTGTTCATCAGCGCCATCACTTTCCGGCCCGCCTGCGCGGCCTCAGTGGCCGCCGCCGCGAATGGCTCCAATTCCGCGGGCGAATACAGGTAGTTGTACCGATCCTCCGACTGCTCATGGTTCCACCACGCGTCTGCGTTCCGTCCGTGCATCCGGAAATAAACGACCTCTGAGGTCGTTTCCTGAGCGCGCAGGGAAACGACCTCAGAGGTCGTTTCCGGATCGTCCGCCAGCACCAGGCTCGCGCGGCCGGCGGCCAGGCGGGCGGCCGTGTCGGCGCCGGGCGCGAACCAGGAGCGGTGGCGCAGTTCCACCACCAACGGGTAGTCGGCGAACGCGTCAAGTAGCCACGACAGGTAGTCGCGCATGGGCTCGTCGGCATGGAAGCCCGACGGAAACTGCACGAGTAGCGCAGCCATCCGGCCCGCATCGGTCAGGGGCGCCACACCTGCGCGGAACGCGTCTACGTCGCCCAGCGACAGGCTCCAGTCCTTCACCCCGGCGCGGGCCAGATACATGTCCGGGTGCGTAAACTTCTGGAACAGCTTGATCGCAAACTCAAAGTCCGCGGGTGTGCGGCCCACCCACTTGCCGACCAATCCGGGATCCGGCATCCGATAGAACGTCGAGTTCACTTCCACGATGTCGAAGTGCTCGGCGTAGTAGCGCAACTCATCAAACCCTCGCGGGCGCCGCGCCGGATAAAACACGCCATTCCACGTACCCTTGCCCGTCGGGTAGTTCCAGCCGGAGGTGCCGACGCGGATAGAATCAGTCACAGTGCTCACGGTTCACGAAATTTACCTCTCCGTTCAGGGCGAGTCCACTCACGTGGGACGGCCGTGTGTCTTCGTGCGGCTGACCGCCTGTGACCTGCGGTGCGTATGGTGCGACACGCCCTACGCCTTCACTGGCGGGAAGAAGATGTCGATCGACGAGGTCGTCGGCGCCGTTGGGGAGCTTGGGTGCCCGCTCGTCGAGCTGACCGGCGGCGAGCCATTGCTGCAGGCGGAGGCCATCCCCCTGATGCAGCGGCTGCTTGACGACGGATTCGAAGTGCTCGTCGAGACGGGCGGGCACCTGCCGATCGATCGGCTGCCCAAAGGCGTACACGCCATCATGGACGTGAAGTGCCCAGGCAGCGGGGAGGCCGCAAAGATGCACTGGCCCAACCTTGATGCCTTGTCGAAGGACCACGAAGTGAAGTTCGTCATCGCCGATCGCGCCGACTACGAATACGCGCGGCGCATCATCACTGACCACAACCTGGCGGCACGCGCCGGCGCCGTGCTGCTGTCGCCGGTCCATGGTGTGCAGCGCGCCGACGAAGTGGTGACGTGGATGCTGGACGACCACTTGCCGGCTCGCCTGCAGATTCAGGCGCACAAGTTCATCTGGACGCCGGAGACTCGCAGCGTATGAAACGCGCGGTCGTCCTGCTCTCGGGCGGCCTTGATTCGGCCACCGCCGCGGCCATGGCCCAGCGCGAGGGCTGGGAGCTGTTCGCCCTGACGCTGAAATACGGCCAGGTGCATCAGGCGGAGCTGCGGGCCGCGCGCCGAGTGGCTGAAGCGCTGGGCGTGACGCGGCACGTGGAACTCGACGTCGACCTGAAGGCCTTCGGCGGCTCGTCGCTCACCGGCGACGGAGCCATCCCGAAAGACGACGTGGATGCGCCCGGCATTCCTTCCACCTACGTCCCGGCGCGCAATACCGTCTTTCTGTCACTCGCGCTGGCCTGGGCCGAGGTGCTCGGCGCCGAGCGCATCGTCATTGGCGTGAACGCGATCGACTACTCGGGATATCCCGACTGCCGACCCGAGTACATCGCCGCGTTTGAATACCTGGCCAGTCTGGCGACAAAGGCCGGCGTTGAGGGGCGCGCGCTCCGGCTCTACACGCCGCTGCAGCATCTCACCAAGGCCGGCATCATTCGACTGGGCACCGAACTGCGCGTAGATTTCAGCCTGACCCACAGTTGTTACGACCCCCTCGAGGACGGCCGGCCCTGCGGCCACTGCGACAGCTGCCTCCTGCGGGCCAGAGGCTTCGCCGAAGTCGGAGTGGTTGATCCTGCATGACCCATCGCCTGTACTACACCGACGCGTTGCAGACCACCTTCGAGGCGACCGTGCTCTCTTCGGCACCGCGTGACGCGAGCCGTCACAAAGTCACACTCGACGTCACGGCGTTTTACCCCACGTCCGGTGGTCAGCCCTTCGACACAGGATCGCTCGGTGGCCAGGCCGTGCTGGACGTTGTGGATGGTGACGACGGGCTCATCACTCACGTGGTGGCTGGACTGCTGGAGCCGGGACAGACCGTCACGGGCATCATCGACTGGCCCCGGCGGTTCGATCACATGCAGCAGCACACAGGGCAGCACATCCTGTCGGCGGCGTTTGAGCGGACGTGTGGCGTGCGCACCGAGAGCTTCCACCTTGGGGCCTCGACCTGCACCATTGACCTCGCGCGCGAGGTGACGCCGGCCGAGATTGTCCGAGCCGAGGGCCTGGCCTCGGCCGTGGTCTTCGAGGATCGCCCGGTCCAGGTCCGCTTCGTGAGCGAGCAGGAAGCGGCCGCGTTACCGTTGCGCAAAGACCCGACCAGGACCGGCACACTGCGCCTGGTGGACATCGATCGCTTCGACGTGTCGGCCTGCGGGGGCACGCACACGCCAACCACAGGGCGGGTCGGCGTGATCGCCGTGTCGGGCTGGGAGCGGTTCAAGGGTGGCAGCCGTATTGAATTTGTCTGCGGCCAGCGCGCGCTCGCTTCGCACAGGCAACTCCGCGATGTGGTGGCGGGACTCGTTCGCCAGTTGACGGTGGCGCCATTAGCGCTTGGCGCTGCGATCGAACGCATGCAGGCCGAGAATCGTGCGAACCAGAAGGTGATTCGCCAGTTGAGAACGGCGACCGCGGAACACCACGCCGCGCAGTTGGTGGCGGCGGGCGAAGACATGGGGCGATTCCGCCGTGTGCTGGCCACAGGCGCCGGCGACGACATCGACGCGCTCAAGACTCTGGCATCCGCCATCGCGGCCCATCCCGGCTGCGTGGCCGTGGTCATCGGGGACGGTACTCCGGTACCGGTGCCCGTACCCGTGGTTGTGGCGCGCGCGGCAGACGTCGCCTTTGACGCCGGCGCGTGGGTGAAGCAGCTCACGGCCGCGTGTGGCGGCAGGGGCGGTGGTCGTCCGGAATCGGCGCAGGGCGGAGTGGCGGCATCACCCGTCGACATCCTCGTGTTTGCCCGCGACTCTGTCAGGTAGCCGCGATACAATTCGATTTCCGTGCTCGCATCTGTCTATCAATTCTTGTTCAAGTACCAGCCGCTGGTCTTCGAGCAGGGAGACTTCGTCTGGGGCAGCTCCCGCTGGATGGCCGGCCTCGTCCTGGCAGTCACGGGCGCGGCGGTGTACGCGCTGCTGACCTACCGCAACGTGCGTGGCCACGGCACGCGCGACCGCGCGGTGATCGTGGGACTACGTATCGCGGCGCTCGCGGTGCTTGCCGTGTGCCTGCTGCGCCCCATGCTCGTGCTCACAGTGGCGGTGTCGCAGCAGAATTTTGTGGGCGTGTTGCTCGATGACTCCCGCAGCATGCAGGTGGCGGATCTTGAAGGCCATCCGCGCGGCAACTATGTCACCGAAAACTTCGGAACCACGGCCAGTCCGCTGCTCGCGAAGCTCGCCGAGAAGTTTGTCGTTCGTACGTATCGTTTCTCCTCGTTCACCGAGCGCCTCAATGCGGCCGGCGACTTGACCTTCGATGGCACGGGCAGCCGCCTCGGCGACGCACTGGGTCGCGCGAAAGACGAACTCTCGGGGCTGCCTCTCTCGGGTCTCATCGTCGTCTCTGACGGCGCGGATACGTCTGAGGCCACGCTCGATTCGTCGATCACCGACCTGAAGGCCGAGTCCATTCCCGTGTTCACGGTCGGCGTGGGCGAAGAGAAGATGACGCGCGACATCCAGGTCAGCCGCGTCGAAACGCCGCGCCAGGCACTCAAGGGCTCCTTCCTCGTGCTTGATGTCGTCATCACGCAAACGGGATTTGAAGGCCAGACACTGCCGCTTGTCGTCGAGAGCGAAGGCCGCGTGGTGGACACGCAGGATGTGCCCATGCCGAACAACGGCGAGGCCGCCACCGTGCGTGTGCGGTTCAAGGTGGACGAAAGCGGCCTGCGCCGGTTCAAGTTCCGCATTCCCGAGCAGGCCGGTGAGCAGGTACCGCAGAACAACGCGCGTGAGAACGTCATTGAGGTGCTCGATCGCCGGGTGAAGCTGCTGTACCTCGAAGGCGAGCCACGCTTCGAGGCCAAGTTCATCAAGCAGGCGCTTGAGGCCGATCCCAATATTCAGGTGGTGCTGTTGCAGCGCACGGCGGCGGCCACGCCATCGTCTCCCACGAAATTCCTGCGACTGGGAATCGATACACCGGACGAACTGATCGAGGGATTCCCGCTCAAGGAAGAAGACCTCTTTGCGTACTCCGGGTTGATCCTCGGCAGTGTCGAGGCGAGCGCGTTTACGGTCGAGCAACTGCGCATGATTGCCGACTTCGTCGGCCGGCGCGGCGGCGGGTTACTGACCCTTGGTGGCCGCCGGTCGTTTGCCGAGGGCGGCTGGGGTGGCACTCCCGTGGCTGACGCCATGCCGGTGGCGTTGAACGCCGCAGCCAACGCGCGGTCCGGCGACTACTTTTCGCACGTGGCCATCGAACCGGCGCGTGCGGGACTGGCGCATCCGCTGGCGCAACTGGCGTCCACCGAAAAAGGTTCGATAGAGGCGTGGGGCAAATTGCCGCGCCTGACGAGCGTCAACCCGATCAGTGCCGTGAAGCCCGGCGCCTCGGTGTTGCTCAAAGGCGAGGACGAGAGTGGCCGTGAGCAGCTCATTCTGTCGGCGCAGCGCTACGGCAGGGGCAAGGCGGTGGCGTTCGCCGTGCAGGACTCGTGGCTCTGGCGCATGCACGCGACGATGCCTGCGACCGACCTGACGCACCACCAATTCTGGCAGCGGTTGCTCCGGTGGGTGGTGGATGGCGTGCCGGGTGTTGTGGAAGTGTCGAGCGCACCCGAACGCGTGGAGCCGAAAGAGCCCGTCACGCTCACAGCCCAGGTAGGCGACAAGAAATACACTGATGTGAACGACGCCAGGGTTGTCGCGTCCGTGCGCTCGCCGACCGGTGTGGTCAGTGACGTGCCGATGTCCTGGACCGTCAAGCGCGATGGCGAATACCAGGCGACGTTTGCGCCGGCCGAAGAGGGCACCTACGAAGTGCGGGTGACGGCCACAAAGAATGGCGAAACGCTGGGGTCATCGGTCACGCATCTGCGGGCTGCGCCGAGCGACCGCGAGTATTTCGACCCGGCCATGCGCGGCTCTCTGCTGCGGCGCCTGGCCGAAGAGACCGACGGCAAATTCTTCAAGTCTGCTGCCACCTCCGGGCTTTCCGATGCTCTGACGATGAGCGGACGGGGTGTGACGGTCGTAGAAGAGAAGGACCTGTGGGACATGCCGGTGTTGTTCCTGCTGCTGGTGGCTCTGACCGGCAGCGAGTGGCTGTATCGCCGGGCGAGGGGGTTGGCATGAGTCGGACAAGTCATCGGGCGGCGTGGGCGCTGATCCTGGGCGCCGTGATCGTGTCTCTCGGGTTGACGGCGCACGCCCAGCGCGGCGGCAACAATCGCCAGCGCGGCGGTGGCGACGAGCGCTTCCAGACCGGCGGCCAGATCCACGGCAACGTGCCGTACGACGGCCGGTTCACGTTTGTGCGGTTGATGTACCGAGGGTTCGGCCGTGGCGGCACGAGCTGGATTCACGATTATCCGCGCGGTGATGAGCACTTCATGAAGATCATCAACGCCGTGACGCTGTTGAATCCGCACATGGATGGCGAAACCAACATCCTGGCGCTCGACGACCCGGAGCTGTTCAACTACCCGGTGGCCTACATGGCCGAGCCGGGCTTCTGGCAGATGTCGGAAGGCGAGCTGGCGGGGCTCAAGGCCTATATCGACAAGGGCGGGTTCCTGATTTTCGACGACTTCCGCTTCGAGCATTGGTACAACTTCGAAGCGCAGATCAATCGCGTGTTCCCAAGAGCCATCTGGCACGAAATGACCGCGGATCATCCGGTCTTCCACTCGTTCTACGACATCAATTCGCTCGACATCATCCCCCAGTATTTTCAGAACTATGGCAAGCCGATTTTCCGCGGGTTGTTCGAGGACAACGACCCGAAGAAACGACTGATCGCGATTGCCAACTACAACACCGACCTCTCGGAGTTCTGGGAGTTTGCCGACAGCGGCGTGCGGGCGATCGAAGAGACGAACGAGGCGTTCAAGCTGGGCGTGAACTACATCATTTACGGAATGACGCACTGAAGGGATCACACGTGAGCACAACCGCGCAAGACACTGTGAAGATGGAATCGGCCGACGACATCGCGCTGGCCGACAAGATGAATGCCGCGCGCGGGCAGATCATCGCCGAACTCAAGAAGTTGATCATCGGCCAGGACGAGACGGTCAACCTCATCCTCCTGTCGCTCTTTGTCGGCGGCAACAGCTTGATTGTCGGTGTGCCCGGCCTGGCCAAGACGCTGCTGATTCGGACGCTGGCGCAGGTGCTGGACCTCAAGTTCAACCGCATCCAGTTCACGCCCGACCTGATGCCGTCTGACATCACCGGCACGGACATCATTCAGGAAGATGCCGCCACCGGCCGTCGCCAGATGGCGTTTGCGCCAGGACCCATCTTCGCGAACATCGTGCTGGCCGACGAAATCAACCGGACGCCGCCCAAGACGCAGGCCGCGCTGCTTGAAGCGATGCAGGAACACCGCGTCACCATTCAGGGCCGCACCTACAACCTCGAAGAGCCGTTTTTTGTGTTCGCCACGCAGAACCCGATCGAGCTTGAGGGCACGTATCCGCTGCCCGAAGCGCAGCTCGACCGCTTCATGTTTCACATCGTGATCGAGCACCCGCCCGAGGATGAGGAGTTCGAGGTCGTGCGCACGACCACCGCGATCCTCGATCCCCAGTTCCAGCGACCGGTCTCTGGCGCAGAGCTGGTGGCCTTTCAACGACTGGTCCGGCGCGTGCCCGTGTCGGAACCTGTCATGCGTTACGCGCTCCGACTGGTGCGCACCAGCCGGCCGAAGGCGGCCGACGCGCCCGAGTCGGTCAAGAAGTACGCCGCGTTCGGCGCCAGCGTCCGGGCGGCGCAGTACCTCATCCTGGGCGCCAAGGCGCGCGCACTCACCAGTGGCCGGTATCACGTGAGCTTCGACGACATCAGAGCGTTGGCCCATCCCGTGATGCGGCACCGTGTGCTGACGAACTTCCGCGCCGAATCCGAAGGCATCACGAGCGACGTGCTCATCGATGACTTGCTGAAGTCTGTGCCGCTGCCCAAGTCGGGCATGTAACGCAGGTCGCAGCAGCAGGACGCCACAATGGAGCGCCACGAGCAGTCGGGAGCGATGCCGGGGGCGAGGTTTGTCGACCCGAAAGTGCTGTCGCGCATCGGCAGCCTCGACCTGCTCGCCCGCAACGTGGTGGATGGGTTCATCAACGGCCTGCACCGCGCGCCGCACTTTGGCGCGTCCATCGACTTCGCCGAACATCGGGGCTATGTGCCGGGCGACGATATCCGCCGCGTAGACTGGCGGCTCTACGCGCGCACCGACAAGTATTTCGTCAAACAGTACGAGGCCGACACCAATACGAACTTCGCGGTGCTGCTCGACATCTCGAAGTCGATGACGTTCGGCAGTGATGGCGGCGTGACCAAGATCGACTACGCGCGGTATCTGGCGGCGTGCCTCGCCTACATGGCGCACCGGCAACGGGACCGCGTAGGCATTGTGACCTTCGATGAAGAAGTGGTCACCTACGTGCCGCCCTCAGCGAAACATTTCGACGTGTTGCTGCACACCCTGGATCGGGCGCAACCCGTGCGGGCAGGCCGATTGCGGGCGCCGCTGGAGAACATCGCCGAACACTTCAAGCGCCGCAGCGTGGTGGCGCTGATTTCGGATCTCTACGAGGAGCCCGGCGAAATCGTCGAGGCGATCAAGCCCTACCGGTTCCTGGGCAACGACATCATGGTGTTCCATGTGCTGGACCAGGCCGAACTCGACTTTCCGTATCGCGAGGCGTCGCGCTTCCAGGACCTTGAAACCGGCGAGGAAGTGCCCATCGTGCCCGAGTCGCTGCGGGCGCAGTATCGCGAACTGATCGCCGCGCACATCGACGCGCTTCGCACGAAGTTCTCGGAAATTCGGGTGGACTACACACTCGTCAACACGTCGCGCCCGTTGGACGATGCGCTGTTTAGTTACCTTGCGAACCGCGAGCGCATGATGCGGGTGAGATAACCCATGTCGTTTCTGACCCCGCTGTTCCTCCTCGGCCTTGGCGCGCTGGCCATTCCGGTGCTCGTGCACCTGATCCAGCGCGAACGCAAGACGCCGGTGGAATTTCCGTCGCTGATGTTCCTGCGGCGCGTGCCATACCAGTCGGTGCAACGCCGGCGCATCAATAACTGGCTCCTGTTCCTGCTGCGCTCGGCCGCCGTGCTGCTCACCGTGCTCGCGTTCTCACGGCCGTTTGTCAGCCAGACGCCCGTGCAGGCGTCGATGGCCAACGCCGGCGCCCGCGAGGTGGTGGTGCTGCTCGATCGATCGGCCAGCATGGGCTACGGCGACCACTGGCAGCGCGCAAAGGACGAAGCAAAGAAGGTGATCGACGGGCTTGGCAATGGAGACCAGGCCACCCTGGTGTTGTTCGACCGCAGCGCCGAAGAGAACGTGCGGGCCACCGGCGACAAGACGCGCCTGCGCGCGGCAGTGGATGCCGCAGAACTCTCGGCGGCAGCCTCACGGTACGCCCCGGCATTGCGGCTGGCGCAGAGCCTCCTCTCGCGCTCAACGCTGGGTCGCAAGGAAGCGGTCGTCGTCAGCGACATGCAGCGCACCGGGTGGGACCGGCCCGAACAGATCCAGTTTCCGGAAGGGACCACGTTTACGCCGGTGTCGGTGGCAGCCACGGACACGGCGAACGTGTCAGTGACGTCGGTCACGTTCAATCGCACGCGTTTCGCCAATGAAGAGCGCGTCATCGTAACCGCCGCCATTGCGAACCGCGGGCCGAAGCCGGTGGAGGGCGTGCCGGTGGTGCTCGAGATCGATGGCCTGGAGGTGGCGACCTCGCGGGCCACACTGACACCCGGCGTGACGAACGCGGTGACGTTCCCGGCATTTACACTGGCGCAGTCGTTTGTGCGCGGGCGCGTGAAAGCGGGCACCGACAACCTGGCGGCCGACAACGTGTTTCAGTTCGTGCTGTCGCCCGCAAGGCCCACGGCCGTGATCATTGCCGTGCGCGATGGTGCGGCGGCCGCCGAGAGCCTGTATCTCGCCGCAGCGCTCGACGTGGGTTCACCCCGGCAGTTCGATGTGCAGATTGTGCCGATGTCGAAGCTCACCGCGCCGGCCATTTCGCGCGCACGTGTGCTCATCGTGAGCGATGCGACCATGCCGGGCACGCTCGGACCGGCGCTCAAGAGTTTTGTGGAGCGCGGAGGCGGAATCCTGTCAATCGTTGGTTCTCGCGGGGGACCGCTCGATGGAGAGGGCGCGCTCCTGCCTGGGACGCTGTCCGACCCGAAAGACGCCGCCGGTGGCCGACCCGAAACGCTCGGCGTGATCGACTTCAGCCACGTGGTCTTTGAGTTGTTCAAGACGCCCAAGAGCGGCGATTTGTCCGGTGTCCGGTTTTTCCGGTATCGGCCCATTTCACCCGCCGCCGGAGACCTGGTGCTGGCCCGTTTTGCAGACGGTTCGGTGGCCATGGCCGAGCGTCGTGTCGGCGCTGGAAAAGTCATCGCGTTTGGGTCCACACTCGATAGCGACTGGAACGATTTGGTCCTCAAGCCCGTGTTTGTGCCCATGCTGCATCAGGTGGCGCGGTACCTCGGGCAGGTGGAAGAGCAGCCCGCCTGGCAGAACGCCGGGCAGGTGGTGGATGTGTCGCAGCGGGTGGCGGCGCTGACCGCTGGTGGCACCGACGAGCGCGTGACGTCAGCGCTTGTCGTGGCGCCCGGTGGCGACCGCCAGACGGTCGGTGGCGCGGCCGGCATGTCGGTGGAGTTGCGAGAGCAGGGATTCTACGAGGTGCGGCCGCAAGGCGCAGCGGCCTCGGGACGGCCGTTTACGCTGGCCGTCAACATCGACCCGACCGAGTCTGACCTGGCGTCGATGGACGCCCAGGAGTTCACGGCCGGTGCCACCGGGAAGGCGTCGCTTGTCAGTGCGGGTGTGCCCACGGACGTCAAACCGGCTGAGAGTGAACGGCGTCAGTCCATCTGGTGGTTCCTGTTGCTCATCGGGTTTGTATTGCTCGTCGCTGAAAGCATCATCGCGAACCGGCTCTCGCAGAAGCCGGCGTTCGGTATTCGGTAGCGCGGGGTTGAGCCCCGCCGACAGGAGAAGCGTATGAACGCCACAGGTCTTGGAAGCGATCCACGCGCGCAACTGACCGCTGTCATCAGCGAGGTGCGCAAGCGCTGGCGGATGAAGACGGCGCTGCGTGGCGGCGCGCTGGTGCTCGGCGGCACCGCGATCATCCTGCTGGGATCGGCGCTTGGCATCGACGCCCTGAGGTTCTCCCCGGGCGCCATCATGGGCTTCCGCATCGCCGCACTGGTCGCCATTCTGGCCCTGGTCGCGGTGTGGCTCGTCGCGCCGTTGCGCCGCCGTGTCAGCGACAATCAGGTGGCGCTCTACGTGGAAGAGCATGAGCCGTCGCTTGAAGCTTCCATCCTCAGCGCCGTGGAGACGGTTGACACCGCCGGGTCGTCGGCCTCGCCGCAGTTGATCGAGAAACTCGTTGAGCAGGCGATCGAGCGCTGCCGCACGCTCAACACAAGCCGGACCATCGGCCAGCAGGCCCGTCGCCGTTTTGCCACGGCCATCGTCGCCGTGGTGGTCGCTCTTGGGGCCGCGTTCAGCTTCGGACCCGAGTCGCTGCGGCAGGGTTTGTCGGCGCTGCTGCTGATTATTCCCGCCGAGGCAGCCAGTCCCTATTCCATTGAGGTGTTGCCTGGGACGATGACCGCGCCGCGCGGGTCGGACCAGAACGTGAAGGCGCGCCTGGTCAACTTCAGCTCAGACGAAGTGATGCTGATGATGCGCACCGGATCCGAGGGCGACTTCCAGCGTGTGCCGCTCGTCCGCGGGCTCGAGTCGGGCATGTTCGAAGGCATGCTCTTCGACCTGATGCTCAACGTGGAGTACTACATCGAGTCGGACGGCATCCGGTCGGGCACGCACGTGATCACGCTGGTCGATCTGCCGGCGGTGAAGACGCTGGATCTGGAGTATCGCTTCCCCGCATACACGCGGCTGCCGCCGCAGGTGGTTGAAGGCGGCGGCGATGTGGCCTCGCTCAAGGGCACGACGGTCAATCTGAACATCGAGTCCACCATGCCGACGACCGGCGGGCGCATTGTGATGGGCGATGACCGGACGATGCCCCTGACGTTGCAGCCGGATGGGAAGCTCACCGGCAGCTTTGTCGTGGACAAGAAGGGGTTCTACCGGATCGAACTTGAAGGCCCGAACAAAGAAGCCGTGGCGGCGTCGCCGTCCTACACGATCGATGTGATTGAAGACATGGCGCCCACGGTCAAGTTCGTGAAGCCGGGACGCGACTCGTCGGCGAGCGCGGTGGAAGAAGTGTTCCTGGAAGCCAGGGCCGATGACGACTATGGCGTGAAGGCGCTGGACCTGGTGTATTCGGTGAACGGTGGCGAGGAAAAGACCGTGCGGATGTACGCCGCCGGAGAGACGCCGCGCGCTGAAGTGTCGGCCGGCCACACTGTGTACCTCGAAGAACTGGGCGTGAAGGTGGGCGACTCGGTGTCGTATTACGCCAAGGCGTCAGACAACGACAGCGTTGCCGGCGGCAAGGTGACGACCAGCGATATTTACTTCGTGAAGATCCGGCCGTTCCAGCAGGCGTTCCGGCCTGGCCAGTCTGCCGAAGGGGGTGGTGGCGGTGGCGGAGGCAGTGGCCAGCAGGAGGGCCCGGGCGCGTTGTCGGAGAAGCAGCGCCAGATCATCTCGGCCACGTTCAACCTCGAGCGCGGCAAGGCCAAGGCCGCGGCAGAGCAGTTCAAGGAAGACGCCGTCGTCGTTGCGCTGTCGCAGTCAAAGCTGCGCGATGAAGTGGCCGCGCTGATGCAGCAGATGACGCAGCGCCTGGGTGGCGATTCGGATTTCCAGCCCATAGCGCAGTCGCTCAAGAAGGCGTCGGACGCGATGGTGCTGGCCGAAAAGGAACTGCGCTCGCAGAAGGCGAAGGAAGCGCTGTCGCCCGAGCAGGTTGCGCTCAAGCATCTGCAGGATGCCGAGACCAGCTACGAGGTGGAAGTGCGCGAGCGCCAGCAACAGCAGGGTGGCGGTGGTGGCGGTGGCGGCGGCCAGATGGCGGAAGACCTGGCCGATCTGTTTGAGCTTGAGCGCGACCGTCTGGCGAACCAGTACGAGTTGCAGCAGCGCGCCAATGAACAACAGGCAGGCGGCGCGCAGGCGGATCAGGAAGTGGATGAGTTGGCGAAGCGCCTGAAGGAACTGGCCCAGCGTCAGTTGCAGGAGGCCGAGCGGCAGCGCCGGCAGGCCGCGGCCCGGCAGGGTGCGGCAGGCAGCGGGTCTGGCCAGCGGCAGCTCGCAGAGGAACTGGAAGAGCTGGCGCGCCAGCTCGAGAAGCTCAGCCGCGACCAGCAGCGCGAGCAGCAGCAGCGCCAGCAGTTGGCCGAAGAAGCGCGTCGCCTCCAGGAGGCTGCGAACACCGCTCGGAAGGCGGCAGCCAGCGGCCAGCAGGACGCCGGAAGCCAGGCGTCGGCGGCGGCGAAGCAGTTGCAGGACGCGCAGCGTCGTCTGCAGAATGCGATGAGTGGCAATCCGCAGCAGGCGGTGCAGGATGCGCAGCGCAAGGCCCAGGAGCTGGTGCAGGAACAAAAGGCTGTGCAGTCGCAGGCGCAGAACCTGCCGCAGCCCGGCGCCGCACGCGACGAGCAGGTGAAGGCCATCGGCGAGCGCAAGGACGAGATGGAGAAGAAGGTGGCCGACCTGCAGCAGCAGCTCACCCGCGCGGCGGGGCAGATGCGCGGCGACCAGCGTGACGCGGCCAACAAGATGCGCGAGGCTGCCGACGGTATTCGCAACGATCAGGTGCAGGAGAAGATTCGGTACTCCAAGGGCGCGCTGACCGGCAATGCCGAGCACTCGCGCGGCTACGAGCAGCAGATCGCGAATGACCTGAAGGACCTTCAGGACACGATTGGCCAGGCGTCCGAGGCGATGAGCCAGGGTATGCGTCAGAACGCGCAGACGCAGGCACTCGATCAGGCGCGGAATCTGTTGCGCGGCATCGAGTCGCTCAATGAGCGGTTGCAGCAGCAGGGCCAGCAAGGCCAGCAAGGCCAGCAGGGTCAACAGGGCCAGCAGGGCCAGCAGGGTCAACAGGGCCAGCAGGGTCAACAGGGCCAGCCAGGCCAGCAAGGCCAGCAAGGTCAGCAGGGCCGGCAAGGCCAGGGCGGGCGTGAGGGTCAGGCTGGACAGCAGATGACTGATGGCCGCGGCAATCCCACTGGCGGCATGCAGCGCGGTCCGGCGATGGCGGGCGGTTCCAATGGTGATGCCCGCAACACCGGTCAGCAGTACTCGGCTGAAGCCATTCGCCAGTTCCGTCGCGAACTTGCGGAGCGTACGATGGATGCGCAGGCGCTGCGACAGGCCTTGCAGCAGGCGGGTGTGCCGGCGAAGGACCTCGAGGACGTGGTGCGGCAGCTCCGTCAGCTCGACAACGACAGCGCGTTCCGCGATCCGCTTGGCGTCCAGGAACTGACCAACGCCGCGCTCGAGACGCTCAAGAAGTTCGAGTTCGACCTTCGCAAGAAGCTCGATCAGTCGAGCAACGCGCTCTTCCTCAACGCCAACGAAGAGATCCCGGCCAACTTCAGGAATCTCATCGAGGAATACTACAAGTCGCTCGCGAAGAAGGGCGGAGGTAAGTGACTGGGGAACTGAGGAAATGTTGAGGATTGTGAAAGCCTGGCGACTGGGGCTGTTTGCCGCCGCCGTGCTCGTGTCGGCGTCGGTGGTCGGCGCGCAGCAGAAACCCGACTTCACGGGCACGTGGGTGGTTGTCAGTCCTGCCGAGGCGGCGGGGCAGGAACAGGTCGTGCGTCACACGGCCACCACCCTGTCCACCGGTCACGAGTCCACGGGCGACGGCCACAACGCGGCCTACAAACTCGACGGCAGTGAGAGCCGCAACGAACTCACCTCTCATGGTCAGGCGATTGTCACCATCTCGAAAGCGGTGTGGGATGCGAACACGGTGGTCATCACCATTGCCACCACGTACCCCGACGGCCGGAAGCTGGACTCGAAGCAGACCTGGTCCATGGACGAAGCGGGACGCCTCGTGATCGAGCACAGCCAGACGATGACCGGACAGCCGGCGCGGTCGGGCACCGTCGTTCACACGAGGAAGGTCAAATAGGGCAAATGTCGCCGCGACGACACTCGGGACTCTGGCTTGAGAACCAGCCAGAGCTACGTGTCGCGAGACACTTCCGTGCGTAGCTCGGCCTGGTCCTCAAGGCCGAGACGAGGCTCGAGTTGACACTGTGTCTTATTGTTTGTAAGACTGGCGCCCATGAAGGTGCCCCCCACTGAACAACTCATCCTGTCGCTCCTGTCCACCGATGGCGCCAGCTACGGCCTTCAACTGGTTGAGTCCTCGCGCGGCCGGCTGAAGCGGGGCGGTATTTACGTCACGCTCGGCAAGATGGAAGAGAAGGGCCTCGTGTCCTCGTCGCTCCAGGCCGACGGCCGGCGCATCTACGAACTCAGGGGCCTGGGCCACCGCGCCCTGGCGGCCATGGAGATCATGGGCGACGTCAGCGGGGCTCGGTCATGACGGGCCCGATCTACGCAGTCGTGCGAACTCTCCTGAGCGTGCTACCGGTGGACCACTCCGGTCGCCGCGTCTTCGACGAGACGCTGGCGGACTGGCGCCGCGAAGCGGCGAATGTGTCCGGCCATCTCGCGCGGTTGGCCGTGTCCGTTCGCGCGATCGTGTCGGTTGTCCGAGGCGTGGTGATGATTTCTGCGCGCGAGGCCTTCAACCGGCACGGGCTCGCGTCGCTGGGACGGCTGGGGGCCTGGTCTGCCATGGCGGTCCTGTTGTTCGTGGCATTCAACTTCAACCGAGCGATTCCAGTGCAGGGCGTTCACCACGCCCTTCAGCGCGCTATCGGTCTTGAAGCGATCGTGCTGGGGTCGGTGTCCTGGGTGGTGGCGCTGTTGCCACTGCTGGCATTCATGTCCGCCGCGTCCGGGCGACAACATACGGCGAGGATTCCGCGCCTGGGCCCGGCGGTTGTCGCGGGCGTCGTGATGCTGGGCGCGATGGGCTGGGCCATGCCAGCGGCCAACCAGGCGTGGCGAGAGACCATGTTCGCGCTCAATGGCGGCACGGGCCCGATCGCCCAAGGGATCAATGAGCGCTCGATGGTTGAACTGGTGGGATTGCTCACTTCCAGCCAATTTTCGAGCGCGGCGTCTGCCCTCAACCTGCGGCTGGTGTTCATCGTGGCGGTGCCAGTGCTCCTCGTGCTCGGCCTGACCGCCCGTTCCCTCGGCGGGCGCTGGCGTCTCGCGGCCTCGGTTCTGCCACTGCTCGTCTTCGCCATCCCGTTCATGGTGCGTATCGACTCTCCGTATGGCCACGCCTCGTCCTGGCCGGCCCTGATAGCGGCGGTGCTCCTGACTCGCGCGATCGAGCGCCGCGCCGCGAGGGTGACCGCGTGACTCGCTTCGCCGGCTTCCTGCTCGGCGCGCTCGCGCTCAATGTGCGAGGCCAACGCGCGACAGCTGACCGGCACCGTCACCACCCGCCTCGCGAAAACTGAAGACGCGCGGTATGCTCGGTAGCAAGTGTCCGCATCCAACTCTGACGCGTTCGTGTTCTTTGGTGCCACGGGCGATCTGGCCCACAAGAAAATCTTTCCGGCGCTACAGGCATTGATCCGTCGCGGCGACCTCGACATGCCAGTCATCGGTATGGCGCGGGCCGGTTGGACGCTGGAGGCGCTGCGCGAACGCGTTCGCGACAGCCTGGAAACACACGGCGGCGTAGACGAGGATGCGTTCGCTCGCCTCTCGGCGCAGTTGCAGTACGTCGGCGGCGACTACCAGGACCCTGCCACGTACGAACGCCTGAAGCAGGCTTTGGGCGGGGCTTCTCGACCACTGCACTACCTTGCGATTCCGCCCAGCCTCTTCGCCACCGTGGTGCAGGGCCTGGAGGCATCCGGTTGCGCCCGGGACGCTCGCGTCATTGTCGAGAAGCCGTTTGGGCGGAGCCTTGCCACCGCGCAGGCGCTTAATCACACGCTGCATGAGATCTTCGACGAGTCGGCGATTTTCCGGATCGATCACTACCTGGGGAAGGAGGCCGTTCAGAACCTGGTCTACTTCCGCTTCGCCAATGCCTTCCTCGATCCGATCTGGAATCGGAACTACGTTGAGAGTGTGCAGGTCACGTTGGCCGAACGTTTCGGCGTCGAGGGCCGCGGCGCGTTCTACGACGAAGTCGGCACGATTCGGGACGTGGTGCAGAACCACCTGCTGGAGGTCATTGCGTTGCTGGCCATGGATGCGCCGGTGAGTCGCCAGACCGACTCCGTTCGCGCCGAGAAGCTGCGGCTGTTTCGCGCGATGAGGCCGCTCGATCCGGCTGAGGTCGTACGCGGCCAGTTCCGCGGTTATCGCAGTGAGAAGGGCGTGGCGCCTGAGTCGCAGGTTGAAACATTCGCCGCCTTGCGACTGCACATCGACACCTGGCGATGGGCCGGCGTGCCGTTTTATGTGCGCGCGGGCAAGCACCTTCCGGTCACGACGTGTGAAGTCGTGGTGGATCTCAAGGTTCCGCCGCTGGCGATTTTCGACGAGGTCCTGCCGGCGAACTCGAATTATTTCCGCTTCCGGCTCAGTCCTGACGTGACGATTTCTGTGGGCGCGCGTGTCAAGCAGCCCGGCGACAGGATGTGCGGCGAGCCCGTGGAACTGATCGCACGACACCAACCCCCCAGCGACCACCTGCCGTACGAGCGGCTGTTGCGCGGAGCACTGCGCGGCGACCCGGCCCTGTTCACGAGCGACGAGAGCGTGGAAGCCGCCTGGCGCGTGATTGACCCGGTGCTCGGATCGGCCCCGCCGGTGCTCGAGTACGAGCCCGATACGTGGGGACCATCCGCCGCCGCAGGCCTCGTGAGCGGCGACGAGGGCTGGAACAACCCGCGGTAGCGCGCTCTACGAATCCCGCCCTGACGCCGCGCGGTCCGCGAGCACTCTCGCGTGGCTCTGATTCACGCGTCCAGCTGGAATCGATCGGTCGCGAGCCAGAAGACGCGCCAGCATCGGCGCCTTCTCGTGGCCGGTGACCAACCAGAGAATGTGACGCGCTCGATTCAGAATCGGATACGTCATCGTCATCCTCCGTCGTCCCTGATAGCGCCCGGTCAGAGCGACGTCGGCGGCTGTCAGTTCCAGAGCCTGGTCTTCGGGCAGGAGAGAGGCCGTGTGGCCGTCCGGTCCAAGCCCCAGATGGACCAGGTCGAGCACAGGAGGCGCACCGGCGAACGCCGAGAGCTCCCGCTCATAGCTCTCGGTCGCGGCGTCGAGATCCACGGCCTCGACCGGCATGCCGTGAATCTGATCAACGGCCAGCGGGACGTTCGCGGTCAGGCTCTCGCGCAGGCCTGTGAGATTGCGATCCGGATGCCCGGGCGGGCCAATGCGCTCATCGACCTGGAACAGATGCACGCCGTGCCACGGGACGTCTTCACGCGACAACAGCCGGAGCATCTGCTGCGGCGTGCGCCCTCCGCTGACGGCGAAGACAAATCGCGCACGCTCGCGAACCGCCGATCGCGCCTGTGCGGCGATGATGCCGGCGGCTGCCTCGGCTACGGCATCGGCGGCGTCGAACACGTCAAGTTGCATGCACACCAATGTCTACGTGCGGGGTTGTTCCACGTGGCCGCCGAACTCGAAGCGCATCGCGGACAGCAGCTTGTCACCGAACGCCGCCTGGCCACGCGAGCTGAAACGCGAGTAGAGAGCCGCGCTCAGCACAGGCACCGGCACGCCCGCATCAACCGCCGCCTTGACCGTCCAGCGTCCTTCGCCGGAATCCGACACCTGGCCTTCGAAGGTATCGAGTGTCGGGTCTTTGATCAGAGCCGTGGCGGCCAGGTCCAGGAGCCACGAAGAGATCACGCTGCCGCGCCGCCACACTTCCGCGATATCGCGCACATTGAGGTCGAACTGAAACTCCTCCGGGTGGCGCAGCGGCGTGGTCTCGGCATCGTGAGCCTGCTGGCCGTGACCGATGTTCGCGTGCGCGAGCAGGTTCATCCCCTCGGCATAGGCCGCCATCAGGCCGTACTCGATCCCGTTGTGCACCATCTTGACGAAGTGGCCGGCGCCGCTCGGCCCGCAGTGCAGGTATCCCTGCTCGGCTGTGCCGCCAAGCGCGTCACGCCCCGTCGTGCGCGGAATATCACCGGGGCCAGGCGCCAGCGTCCTGAACACCGGGTCAAGGTGCTGCACCGCGTCGGCCGGACCGCCGATCATCAGGCAGTAGCCGCGTTCCAGGCCCCTGACACCTCCGCTCGTCCCGCAGTCAACATAACGAATCTGCCGGGCCGCAAGGTTCTTCGCGATGCGAATGTCATCCACATAGTTGGAATTGCCGCCGTCGATGAGGATGTCTCCCGGTTCGAGATGGGGCAGGAGGTCGGTGATGAGCTGTTCGACAAACCCCGCCGGAATCATCATCCAGATCGCACGCGGCGTCTGCAACTGACTCACCAGGTCCGCGAGGGAAGTCGCGCCACTGGAACGTTCCTTCACCAACTCGTCAACCGCATCGACAGACCTGTCGAAGACCACGCACTCGTGGCCGCCCCTGAGAAGGCGCCGCACCATGTTGGCGCCCATTCGTCCAAGACCAATCATCCCGATCTGCATGCCACCATCATAGAAGGAACCTCACGCAGCGGTATACCAGGCATGGTGCAATGGCGGAAAAACCAACCACGCGCTGGAGTCCTACGGGGCCCAGATGATCTGGACGTGAAAGCGGGCCCGTGTTGCGGGAAAGCGATTACTACAATGTGCCTGCCGCGACAAGCGTGGCGAAGTGCGACACAGGCAGGGCCTCAATCCCATCAGCGGTGTCATACGCTCGAGGACCGGTATGCACGAGAATGCGTCGTGTCACTTGAGGCAGGTCGGCGATGGCGCGAAGGCCTGCAAGATCAGATTCACGGGGGCGAGCGGTTGACTTGACCTCGATCGCGATCAGGTTGGCGCCTCGCTTGAGGAGGAAGTCCACTTCGAGCGAACCCTGGGATGGTGCCCAGTAGAACAACTCATCATTAAAGGGGGTGCAGCCGTTGTGGGCTCTCAGCAATTCCGCCACCCATCCTTCGAGCAGCGGCCCCCGTTCTTCTGCAATTGGGTGATGGAACGAGCGCTTCATCGCCCGGACGATGCCCGGATCAGCCCAGTACAATTTCGGATGCTTGCGTTCCTTCACCCGCAACCGCGCTCCATACGCGGGTAACAACGTGACGAGGTGGGTGTCTACCAGGATCTCCAGATATCCGCTGACGGTTGTGCGTACCACTCCGGCATCGCGAGACAGGCCGGCGACATTGATGACCCTGCCATGGAAGAGCGCGGCAACCGGCAGGAAGGGGGCGAACCCGGAGAGGTTACGCACCAACGCCTCAGCCTGAATGTCCTCGCGCAGATAGAGTTGCGCATACGCTTCAAGCCGATCACGACATCGTGGTCGCACCTGTCGGAGCAACACCGGCTGCCTTGGAATTGGAGCGTGCCGACGCGGTGGGCACGCCGCTGAATACTGGTGCCTTTGAAAACGGTCAGCGGCCCCGCGATATGCGGTGGTTCCTCAAATGAGAATACCGTTAGATAGATCTGCCGGGTAGTTGTGGCCAACCTCATATGTTGACTGATCATTTGGGCTCCTCGAACCATTGGCGACGAGTTCCTTCAATCCTCACCGTGAGCAAAGTTCATGCCACGGAGGTCCGCCGCCCTGCGTGATTCGGTCTGTCCTTGGTAGGGTATGAACACCCCATCGCGTGGTGGTATTGCTGGCCATAGTGACGGCCCCGTCTTGGCCTGCACCCGGCCGGCGAGCACCGTGTTGCGCATGCGAAGGCCCAACGCCGGGTCCGGGAATGACCTGACCTATTGTCAATACAAGTGTATTGACTGATGCGGTGCCGCCAGCCTACCATGGACGGGTCGTGGCGAAGTCACACCAGCTCCAGATTCGCGTGTCGGCGGGCCAGAAAGCGGCTCTCCGACGGCAAGCCCGCAGGGCCGGCTTGGACATGTCGACCTATGTGTTGGCGCGCACGCTACCCGCGTCCGCCACCAAGGTCGCGGAGCTGATCCACGCGATGGCCGACGCGGACCATCCCCGGCTCATGCTGGCCGAATTGAACGACGTGCTCACGGGCCTGGCGTCGTCTGCATATGCGGAAGCCGTTGCAGGCGTCGACGTTGGCCGGCTGTCGCCGTACCTCCAGAATTACGTCACCGCCATGGTGGAGCACGCCGCGCTCCAGAAGGGCGTGCCGGCGCCGGAATGGGCGGACGACGTCGAGCCCCTGGGGTCGCCCGTGTTCGCTGTGCCGTTCCCCCGGCTGCGGGCCTACCTGCTGCTGGCATCGCCGGTGGCGTTCAAGCGCCGCAACTTGTTTGTTGACGCCACCGTCGGCGATCGGGTCTGAGGTCAGATGGCGAGCAGCCGGCTGACCCGTAGTGACATCGTGCGACTGTTCGAGCTGCTGAACTCCGAGCTCGCCGCCGTCGGCACGGTTGGTGAGCTGTACGTGGTTGGCGGGGCTGTCATGTGCCTGGCGCTGGGGGCCCGCGAGTCTACGAAGGACGTGGATGCGCTGTTCGTGCCTACCCGAACCATCCGCGAGGCGGCGGCGCGCGTGGCGACTGCGGCGGCGATCAATCACGACTGGCTCAACGACGCGGTAAAAGGTTATCTCAGCCCCCGCGGGACGTTCAGTCGATTCCTGGACTTGAGCCACCTCAAGGTCTTCGTGGCCCAGCCCGCGTACCTCCTTGCGATGAAATGCGCGGCCCTGAGGCTGGGTGAGGAATTTCACGACCTTGACGATGTGCGCTACCTGCTGCGACACCTCGACATCCGCAGCGCTGAGGCAGCGCTCGCCGTCGTGACCCAGTACTTCGATGAACAACAGCTGTTGCCGAAGACTCGCCTGATCCTCGAGTCCCTGTTCGATCAGCAGTAGTCCACTCCGCCAGTTCCCCAGTTCCCCAGTTCCTCAGTTCCTCAGTTCCTCAGTTCCTGCGTGCCTCCCCCTTGAGTGCTGCGAGGTGCGCCAAGGCTCTTTCGACCACCGCGTCCACCTGCACGCTCGTGGCGGTGAAGTGATTGGCGATCATCGAGAACACCAGGCGCTCGCCTGACTCGGTCACGAGAAATCCCGAAAGCGACCGCACGTTCGAGATCGTCCCCGTCTTGGCCTGCACTCGCCCGGCGAGCACCGTGTTGCGCATGCGAAGACCCAGCGTGCCGTCCTGCCCGCCCACAGGCAGCGCAGCGAGGAACGGCCCTCGAAGGCGTGCATCACTCCACACATGCTTCAGGAGAGAGACGATGGCGTCGGCTGAGACGTAGTTGTAGCGCGAAAGGCCCGACCCGTCGTACATCACATACGCGTCTGCGGGAATGCCCCAGGCGGTGAGCGTCTCGGTCACCACCCCTTTGCCGGCCGCCGTGCTGCCAACCTTGGCTGCGCGTTGGCCCATCGTCTTGAGGATCGCCTCGCCATAGAAGTTCTGGCTCTCCTTGAGGAAGTACGCGCCGAGCGATGACAGCGGCAGCGACCGCCGGGTCGCGATGGTGCGCCGAGACGTCGTGGTCGGTGGTCCTGTGAGCGCGTCGATGTCCCACGCGCCGCCCCGAACAAAGATGCCGCGCGCATCAAGCGCCGCCTTGAACCCGTTCACGAAGAACTGCGTGGGATTCTCGACCGCCGCTGTTCGTATGACCACCGCGCGACCGAGAGGAATGGTGCCGCTCAGCATGAGCGCGTCACCACCAGGCTGCCGGAATTGCGACATCGACGGTGTGCCTCCGGCGGGGGAGGTGGTGACCGAAGCCGAGAGCACCAGCCCGTGGCCCGCCGGGCTGAGTTCCACCCGTGCGAGCGCACCCACCGTGGCGCCCGGCCAGATGCGAATCACGGCCGTGTTCTCGTTGTAGTTGAGGCCGCTCGACCCGGCCGCGTAACCGTCGCCCAGGTAGTCCCACGCCCAACCGGGTCCGACGATGGTGTCGTCGAAGGTGTTGTCGTCGCCGATGAGGCGGCCCTCTACGCGGCGAATACCCGCCGCCACAAGGGCGTCGGCCCATGACTCGAACACAGGCGCCGCGCCGAAGTTCTGCGAATCAATCGACGGGTCGCCGCTGCCGACGACGATGAGGTCGCCGGTGAGCGTGCCGTCGGCCACCGCGCCGGCCGCATCCAGCCTCGTCTCAAACGTGAAGTCCCAGCCCAACTTCTCGGCCGCCACCGCCATCGTCAGCAACTTCATGTTGGATGCAGGTACGACGAGCTTCTCGCTGTTGCGCGTGTAGAGCACGCGGCCGTCGGCGAGGGATTCGACGCGCACGCCAAAGGTGGCGCGCGCGAACAGGGGATCGTTGAAGATGGCGTCGAGCGCCTCGCGCCGTTCGATGGGGCCGATAGGCGCTACTGAGGAGTCGGGCGCGGCGGCCGCCGGCTGTGATGTCGTTGGCGCGGTCGCGCAGCCGGCGAGGAGGACCAGCGCGACGAAGATCGGCGGCCTTGAGACCCAGGCCGCCCTACGTACGAGGGGCCCCCAGGACCCCAAGACCCTGGACTCTGGACCCAGGACTCTGGACTCTGGACTCACTTCGCGCTCGTGAGTTCCTTGAAGAGTCCGAGCGCGCGGTCGAAGTCGGCGGTCGAGACGACAGCGGCGCCGGGCTCGCCGGCGCGAATGGCGTGCACGACCGTGCCGACTTTGCGCAGGGTCACGGTTTCGGTCTGCGGGGCGGCGGCATCGCCCAAGCGCGCCGTGATGGTGATCGCCTCGCCGCCCGTGTGTGCCGTCGTCGTAAAACTCTCGGCCCGCAGGTTCGACATCGTCATCAGGAAGTCGTCGAACTTGGCCGACTCCAGTTCCTTTGATGCCGGCACGGTCTGCCACCACTTCTCGAGCGAGTTCTCGCCGTCGGCCTTCTTCTTGGCAAAGGTGTAGGTCACGCCACCAAACACCGCATCGAGGCCGGTCGCGGTGAACGATCGGTACGCAAAGACGTCTTTCACACGGAAGTCATCTGCCTTCTTGAGCAGTTCATCCAGCAGCGCCTTGTCCACGCTGAAGACGAGCGGCCGCGAGAGATCGCGCGCAAAGAAGTGTGTATCGTCTTCCTTCTTGCCGATCGCGAGTTCTGCCTTGGACGAGCCGGTGCCGATCGTGACCACTACCTGAGGTTTCTCGAGGCCGTGGTCACCAGGTTTCAGAGCGGCGTCGGAAGCGACGACGCTGGTCATGCGCGCCTGGGCGAGCTGGCCGATAAGAGCATCCACGGCCGCAGCGTCCGCACGTGCGCCGGCGGGGCCGGAGAAACGCCAATCGTTGCCGGCCTTCGCGAGTGACACACGCGTGGCTCCCTGCGCCAGCGTGATGCTGTCCACGGCTTCGCGGGTGAACTTCAGCGCCGTCTTTTCGCGCAGGTCGAACGGTTTGCGATTGAAGGTGTCTTCAAGAAACGCGCCGATGAGGAAGACCGCCGGCGAGCCATCAACGCTCGCGTAGAGGTCGCCGCCGGTGGGCGTCTTGTTGCCGATGAGCAGCACCTTTTGCGCCGCGTCGCCAGCGGTCTTGAAGGCCACCTTGATCCGCGGCGGTGCCAGGCCGAAGGCTGCAGCGGACGCGGGATTGTCATCGATGACTTTGACCCGCTCGAGCGACTCAAGCGACGAAATCACCGTTGAGACTTCCGTCATATCCGCGTCCACAGCCTCGGGCGCCGCGAGCGACCACGTGGTGTCTTTGCGGGTCGCGCGTGTGACCTGGGACGTGGCGTTGGTGATTTCCACTTCCTCAATGGAGCCGGCCGCAATCGTGAAGACCTTTTCGCGTGCCGGCGTGGCCGTATCGGCCGCCGGGTCGCGCTTCATCTCCACGAAATAGATGTAACCGCCGAGGCCTGCGGCCACGACGAGCAAACCAAGAAATGCACGGCCGCTTCGCATCGCGCTATCGCCTCGTCCACCAGACGCGCACGCCCACGCCGATGAGCGCGAGCGGAATGATCACCAGGGCCAGCCAGAAGATGCGGCTGCTCTGGTCTTCGGTCAACTGAATGCGCCGGTCTTCGGGATCTTTGGCGCGAATGGCAATCAGGTTCTCCTGCTGCGCCAGCCAGTTCGCCATGTTCAGAAACAGGTCGCGATTGCCCTGGATGCCGAGGGCGCCGTTCGAACCGAAGTCGGCGTCACCCACCACCACAAGTCGTGCCTCAGACTTCGGCGCGTCGGGCTCGGTCGGGGCTGGGGCCGCACCAGCGTCACCGGTTACGGCCGCCGCAATGGAAATCGGGCCCGCCTTGTCGTTGGCTTCTCCCGGCACGGGTTTACCCGTCGCGAAGAGCGCCTTGATATCGCTTTCCGCCCAACTGCGCGGGCTGGTCTGCACCAGGCTCTGCGCGGTCTTGCCCGCCGTGCCGCCCTCAACCGGTGTTACCGATCGGCTCATGGGGAACGCGGTCATCACCCTGAACCCGTCGGTGATGGGATGGGCTGGATAACTCATCGCGAGTGGCACTTCCGGACCCGCGCCAATGGCGCGGCCCATGCCGCTGGCATCGAGCACGATGTCGGTGCCCACGGTGATGCCCCACTCTGCGGCGAGTGCCACGAGGTTCGGAACACCGCTGCCGCCGGTGGCGTCAGGGGGATCGATCAGCAAAAGGACCTTGCCGCCTTTGCCGAGGAAGCCCCGGAGCAGATCCATCTCACCCGTCATGTAGTCGCTGGTCGGTCCCGCGATCACGAGCATCGTGGCATCGTCGGGTACGGCTGCATCCTGCGCCAGCGCCAGCGTCGCCACTTCGAAGTTATCGCTCTTGAGCGCTTCGGCGATCTGGCTGTAGCTGCGCGGGTCGGCGCCTGCCGAATCCCGTTCGCCGTGACCCTGGATGAAGTACACCTTCTTCGCCTTGCCCTCCACCACCTTGATCAGGGCGTTGGTGATTTCCTGCTCGGTGTCCGTGTTGGCGCGTTCCCTGCGGCCGGCGTGTTCGAAGACGATGGTGCCGAATTGAGTCACCTCGTACTTCTGTGCCTCGAGCGGCTGCTTCTCGACGTCGACAAACTCGACCTGCAACTGCGATGAGAGGTACTGGTACTCGGCGAGCCGGTCGCGGAAGCGCTGCACGTCAGCCGTGCTGTGGAAGACCCGAACGGCCACGGGCTGCGAGAGCGACGTGACGACCTTCTTGGTCTGGTCGGAGAGCTCGAACTGTTTGGTCGACGTCACGTCCCAGCGCTTGTTCTGGCGATTGGCGATCCAGTTGACCGCGATCAAGATGCCCAGAAAGACCACGATGCTGCCGGCCGCGATGGTGCCGTACTTGACGTTGCGCGCCTGAAACGAGCGCGCGATGTCGCGCCACTGGCCCAGCGTGTAGAGCAGCGTGACCACAAGGCCCGCGATGGCCAGCCGTTGCGACCATTCCATCAGCGCGGGTTGCGTAAACCGAATGATGACGGCACCGGCCACCAGGGCCACGCCAAACCATCCAAGGAATCCAATCAGTTGCTTCACGATCAGCCCCTCCACCGTTCAGTGTCCACGGACTTCAGGGTGAGGAAGAGTCCGAAGGTGATGAAACTCAGGTAGTAGATCACGTGTTTGGTATCGATGACGCCTTTCCCGAAGTCATCGAAGTGCCACACGATCGACAGGTAGTCGAGCAGGCTGGCCACCGCCGGGCCGGCGCTTTGTCCGAGCCAGCTGATGATCCACAGCAGCAGGAAGACCACGAACGTGGCCGCGCCCGCCACCACCTGGTTCTTGGTGGTGCTCGAAATAAACAGGCCCACCGAGAGGAAACATCCACCCATGAGCAGAAGGCCGAAGTAGCCGGTCAGCACCGGTTTCCACTCGGGGTTGCCGAATACGAACAGGATGCCGATGTAGAGCATCGTGACTGCCAGCAGGGCCGCGTAGAAGCCGAGCACCCCGAGGAACTTGCCCAGGATGATTTGCAGGTCGGTCACCGGTGAGGTCAGGAGCAACTCAATCGTGCCCGAGCGTTTCTCTTCCGCATAGGCCCGCATCGTGATCATCGGCAGCAGGAAGAGGTTGATGAGGGCCACGTTCTGCAGCAGCGGCCGAATCATGAACTGATTGACATTGACCGGGCCGCCTCCCTGTTGCGCCTGCATGCTCTGGCCGACGAAGTAGTCCAGATGGGCCAGGAAGAAGTACCCGAAGAGCAGGGCGAACAAGCCCATGATGACCCAGCCCATCGGCGAGGCGAAGAAGCCGCGCAATTCCTTGCCGGCAATCGTCAGGACATTACGCATGGGGCTGCTCGCTTTCGTGCGCGGCGACCGCCGGTGCGGCGTCCGTCGCCTGAACCTGAACGGGCGCGCTCGCACTCTCGTCCGTCGTCAACTGCAGGAAGATGTCCTCAAGGCTCAGGCGCAGGGGCCGCAGTTCGAGAAGACCCCAGCCCTTGTCCACGACAACCCGCGCCACGTCACGGCGAATGTCGCGCTCGGTATCAGCCGCTACTTCGAAGCCCACCATCTGTTCGTGCCGGTCGAGTTCGGAGACCTGTCGCACGCCCGTGATTCCCGAAAGAACCGCAGCCGCGTCGTCACCGGCGGCGTCCACCTGGACGTACAACGTGGCAGAGCCTTTCAATTGGCGCGTGAGATTGTCGGGTGTGTCCACAGCAACTACACGGCCACGGTTGATGATGACCACGCGCTGGCACGTCTGCGACACCTCGGGGAGGATGTGTGTGCTCAACACCACCGTGTGTTCGCCGGCCAGTGCGCGAATCAAGTCGCGCACTTCGATGATCTGTTTCGGGTCCAGGCCCGCGGTGGGCTCGTCGAGGATGAGCACTTCCGGGTCGTGAATCAGCGCCTGCGCCAACCCGACACGCTGTTTGTAGCCCTTGGAGAGCTTCGAGCAATGCCGCTTGGCCATGTCGGTGATGTTGGTCTTCGCCATCACGCCATTGACGCGCGACACGCGTTCGGCTTTTGACACCGATGCCGGCAATTTGAGCTTCGCCACAAACGTGAGGTACTCGCGTACCGTCATGTCCGGGTAAAGCGGCGGCGTTTCGGGGAGGTAGCCCACCTTGCGCTTGGCCTCAATGGGATTCGCGAAGACGTCGTACCCGGCAACCGTTACGGATCCTTCGGTGGCCGGCATGTAGCCCGTCAGTACCCGCATCGTGGTGGTCTTGCCGGCGCCGTTGGGCCCGAGCAGTCCCAGGATTTCGCCCTTTTCGGCGCGGAAGCTGACATCGTCCACCGCCGTGAAAGGCCCGTAGCGTTTCGTGAGGTGCTGAACCTCGATCATCAGAGCTCCTACCGTTGTCAGACGCGACGGCGTGGCCGTCGGTCCGTGAATTAAGAGGTTGATCGTAGTCGGGGATGGCTTTTCATTCAACTTGACGCAAGAACGACCCCTGCTGAAAACGACCTCTGAGGTCGTTCTTTTTTCCCCTCTGATAAAAAGAACGACCTCAGAGGTCGTTTTTCGTTTAGGATACATTGACATATGAACACTTGCTCATATATCAATAGGTGGTGACCGCGACCTGCGCCGAACCCCACCCTTCCGATCCGGAGCTGCTCGACCGCATCCGGGCCAAGCTGCTGGTCGGCCCGGTTCTGATGTCGGTGGCCGAGGTCTTCAAGTTGCTGGGTGACCCCACGCGAGTTCGGTTGCTTGACGCCCTTTCCCACGGCGAGCGGTGCGTCTGCGACCTGGCCGCGCTCGTCAGCCTGTCGGAGTCGGCGGTCTCGCACCAGTTGCGCCTGCTTCGTACCGCCAGGCTCGTACGGGTCCGGCGCACGGGGCGGCTCGCCTTCTATTCCCTGGACGACCACCACGTCATCGGGCTGCTCCAGGACACGCGGAAGCACGTGCTTGAGCCCCCACACCAGCAGAGGACACACGGTGAGTGACGCGTGCTGCGGTGGCGACGTCTGCACACCAGCGGCGCCCCCGCCCCCGGCCGCCCGGCTGAACGTGATGATGGGCGTGGCCGGTGCCGCGATAGCGCTCGGTGGCGGTCTTTCGTGGCTGGGCCATGAGGGCTGGGCCTTTGTGTTTTATGCCCTGGCAATCGTCCTCACCATTCCCGGCCCGGCCCGCAACGCGTGGCGCTCGGTGCAGCGACGCGTGCTCGACATTCACGTCCTCATGGTCATTGCGGTGGCCGGCGCCCTCATCCTCGGCGAATGGCTCGAAGCCGCCACCGTCATCTGGCTGTTCGGCGTCTCGGAGTGGCTCGAGTCACGGACCATGGCTCGCGCCAGACGCGCCATTCGCGACCTGATGACGATGGCCCCCAGCGAGGCACTGGTGCGCAAGGACGGAAGTGTCGTCACACGGCCCGTCGCTCAGCTTGTGATTGGCGACGTGGTGCTGGTACGGCCGGGCGAACGCGTCCCTGTGGACGCGCTCGTCGTCTCGGGCGAATCCGCCATAGATCAGGCGCCCGTCACCGGCGAATCGTTCCCCGTCGAAAAGGGGCCGGGAGACAGCGTGTTCGCCGGCAGCATCAACGGCAACGGCGCACTCGATGTGCGCGTGACCCGCCTGGCGCAAGACAGCACGATCGCCCGCATCGTGCACATGGTGGAGCAGGCGCAGGCCCAGCGTGCACCCACCCAGACGCTCGTGGAACAGTTCGCGCGCCGGTACACGCCCGCGGTTGTCACTCTCGCGGTGCTGCTGGCGGTGGTGCCGCCTGTGATTGGCTCGGTTGAGGCGCTGTCACTATCGGGCGGCGATTGGGGCACCTGGGCGTATCGCGCACTGGTTCTGCTGGTGGTGTCGTGTCCGTGCGCGCTTGTGATCTCCACACCAGTGACCGTGGTCTCGGCCCTCACGGTAGCCGCACGGGCGGGTGTGCTCATCAAAGGTGGCGCGAGCCTGGAACGCCTGGCGGCAATCCGGTGTGTCGCCTTCGACAAGACCGGAACCCTCACCGACGGCCGCGTCGCCGTCACTGATGTCCTCGGCGTCAACGGCGCCAGTGCCAACGATGTGCTCTCGGTGGCCGCCGCGCTTGAAGCGCGTTCCGAACATCCCATCGGCCGCGCCATTGTCGGCCGCGCGCGCGACGCCGGCCTGGACGTCACCGCGGGAGAGCGTTTTCGTGCGTTGCCTGGGCTGGGCGCCGAGGCTCTGGTGGCCGCGTCGATGGCCGTCATCGGCAGTCATCGTTTCTTTGAATCGCGCCAGCTCTGCACCGATGCGGTTCACGCGCGCATGGCCGAGATCGAGGCCGGTGGCAGCACCCCGGTATTCATCGGGCGCGACGGGGCCGCACTCGGCGTCATCGGGCTCGCCGACCAGCCGCGCGCCGGCAGTACCTCCGTGGTGCAGGCGTTGCGCAACGCGGGTGTTGAACATGTAGTGCTGCTGACAGGCGACACACGGCGGTCTGCCGAGACCATTCGCCTGGCGTCGGGCGTGGACGAGGTGTACGCGGACCTCATGCCGGCCGACAAGGTGACACTCGTGGAGATGCTGCAGCGCGAGCATGGCACCGTGGCGATGGTGGGAGACGGCATCAACGACGCCCCGGCGCTGGCCACCGCCGACGTGGGCATTGCCATGGGCGCGGCCGGTACCGACGTGGCGCTTGAGACCGCAGACGTGGCCTTGATGTCCGACGACCTCTCGAAACTGCCGTTCGCCGTTCGGCTGGGCCGCGCCACTGTCCAGACGATTCGCGTCAACGTGGCGATCGCGCTTGGCCTCAAGCTCGGGTTTGTCATCCTCGCCGCCGTCGGCCTCGCCACGCTTTGGATGGCGGTGTTGGCGGATACGGGGGCGTCTCTGCTGGTCGTGGCCAATGGCCTGCGGGGAACAGGCCTCCTCGCGCGCCGGACTACGTCAGGCCGTCAATAACCTGCTGGTCGCCCGCCGACATGTATTCGAACTGAATGCCCATGCCGGCCGTGCGGTCGGACCACACCACGCGCCCACGTGCTTCGATCTCCGACCGTCCAGGCACTCTGAACTTCAGTTCCACCAGCGTCCCGGGACTGAGGGGACTCAACGTGCGAACAGCCAACCCGCCACGTCCCAGATTCAGGGTGACCGCCGTGGCAATCGTCTGGCCGGCCCGAAAAGACACCGGGACGCCCAGCGCCACTCGGGCGCTCAGCCGGCGATCGAAACTCGCGGGAAACAAATGGGGCGCCAACGCCGGTAGAATCTGCGCTGGCGACGCATGTTCATTGATATAGCCCGCAATGGGCACTGCCAGCAACGCGCGGGCGTCGTTGGCCGACGCCACGCTTCCGGCGAAAACAAGCACCGGGCGCGATGTGTCTCCGCGCAACGCAAGAATCCACGCTGGCGCGTCCTCGCGCAGACCCGCATCCACGATGGCAAGGCTGACCGGCCGGGCCAGGTCCCGTGCGGCCGCGTCGGCCGCCGCCGCGGTAGCCGCCGTGACAGGCGTGTGACGCGCCCCGGCCAGCGCGGTGGAAAATCGTTCGCGAACATCGATGTTGCGATGCGCGATCAGAATAATCTTGTCCGGCATCATTTATAATCGCGGTCTCAGTCGGAGGAGAGTGTATGGTGACCTGCCCGGAATGCGACATCGAAATCAGGATCGACGAAACGGACCTCGAAGAGATGGAGGTCGGCGATCCCTGGGTCTGTGACGGCTGCGCCAGCAATCTTCGCCTCACGTCCCTCGATCCGCTCGAATTCGAGTCGGAAGACGAAGACGACGAGGACGCCGAAGAAGACGCAGAGGAAAAGGCCGACGCCGCTGAAGGCGACGACGACGCGGCCGATGACGATGACGATGACGACGCCGGTGACGACTGGGACGAATAGTCCGACGCGGTCAGGCCTTGTGCGCCAGGCACATCAATGATGTGCCGACCGGCAGATTGATGTAGCGCATCAACTGGGCCTCGGCCGCAAGGGCCAGGTCCAGCGTCAGATTGATCGGTGCTGACGGCACGCGCAAGTCGGCGTCCGACGCCTGGCCTGCACGGCCCGACCATCGATCGAACGCACGCACAGCCAGCGTGGCGGGGAATGTCGAGCAGTTCGTGAACGACATCCGGTCAATCGTGAACCCCGCCCCTTCCAATCGGTTGCGCAGCCGGGCCCGACTGTAGCGCCGCAGTTCCCGCGTCAGCGTGGAATGCGCGCCGTGCAGCATGTCGAGCGCGGCCACATTGACCAGCGCCAGCCCGCCTGGCCGGAGGACTCTCGCCATCTCGGCAAGCGCCGCGCGCTCGTCGGCGTCCGGCAGGCAATAGAGCACATCAAACGAGGTGGCCAGGTCCACTGTCGAAGACGCCAGGGGCAGGGCAGCCACGGTGCCTTGCACGATCAGGCGGCCGCGAGCTCGGGCGACGGCCAGACCTGTCGGCGAGCGTTCGATGCCGATAGCCAACCCGTACTCGCGCAGCCAGTCCAGGTTCCGGCCGGTGCCCGCGCCGCAGTCCACGATGTGCCCCAGGCGGCGTCCTTCAAGGGCGGCGTCGAGCATGATCCGCGCCGAGCGGCGCAGGCCCTTGAACCAGAAGTGGGCATCCTCGGCACGAGCCGTGGCCTCGAGCATGGCGTCCATCGGGTCCATTGTGTGTATTATTTCGCGTTCGTTGGTCGTTGACACATCTGGCGCGGGTTTGTAAGCTCGACAGGACTGAAAACTTCAAGCACGATGTCCCTGGAGAATGTGGATGTATCGAAACACTTTTAGAATCACGTCGGGGGTGCTCGCGGCGGGCGCATTGGCCGTAACCGTTGCCTGCGGCGCCAAGGTGGTGCCGCCAACCCCCGCTCCACCGCCTCCACCGGCTGTAATCGCGGCACCGCCTCCGCAGGCGCCGCCGCCCCAGACACCGCCTCCGCCGCCGCCAGTGCCACAGACGCAGGCGGCGCCGACCGCGGATGAGGTGTTCGCCAGCTGGTCGCTTGACGCGCTGAATCAGCAGAAGCCCCTGGACACGGTGTACTTCGCGTACGACAGCGCCGACTTGAACGACGCCGGCAAGGCCAGCCTGCAGAAGAACTCCACGTGGCTGATGCGTTGGACGACCACCCGCGTCACGGTTGAGGGCCACGCCGACTCGCGTGGCACGAACGAATACAACCTGGCACTGGGCGAGCGCCGCGCCGCTTCAGTGCGCGACTACCTCGTCGGCCTTGGCGTCGCCGCCGCGCGCGTCAGCATCGTGAGCAAGGGCGAAGAACAACCCACGTGCATGGACGAAACCGAAACCTGCTTCCAGCAGAACCGTCGAGGGCAGTTTGTGATCACGGCAAAATAGGGTCCCTTATTTTGCCGTGCCTCCATTGAGGGTTGAGGATGGAGGGATTGAGGATCGGGATTTTCGCGCATCGCTGATTCGGGATTGCTGATCGGTACTGGGGGATTGGCTGGATTGCACTGGGGTGCTTGGCGCCCATTCCATTCGGCCATTCTGCAATCCCATCCGGCAATCGCCCAATCCCACCATCTTGCGATCCCACGATCACGCCATCACGCCATCACGCCATTCCCATCAGCGATCAGGGATCAGCGATCCGTTCAATCCCGATCCTCAATCCCTCCATCCTCAACCCTCAATTCGCAGCGGGCATTGACCCCGCCTCCCGGCCGATCGCGTCTGCAGCGGCCCGCGGGTCGCTCGCGCCAGTAATCGGTCTGCCCACCACCAGGAAAGACGCGCCGGCGCGCATTGCGTCGCCAGGCGCCATCGTGCGTGACTGATCCTGGCGGCCGGTCGTCTGTTCCGCGCTGCCGCCGCGAATTCCGGGCGTGACGATGAGGAAGTCGGGGCCGCAAGCGACGCGAATGGCGGCCGTCTCGAGTGGTGAGGCCACCACGCCGTCCATCCCCGACGCCTTCGCCATCAAGGCGAGGTGCACCACCTGTTCGTGGGGCGGCCGGTGCACGCCCACGCTCGCCAGCACCTCGGCGCTCATGCTGGTGAGCACGGTCACGGCAATCACGAGCGGTCGTGGACGCCCGGCAGCCGCCGCGCGATCGGCGGCTTCGGCGGCGGCGCTCATCATCGCCGGGCCACCCGACGCATGCACATTCATCATCCACGCGCCCAGATGGCTCGCGGATTCGACCGCTCCGGCCACGGTGTTTGGAATGTCGTGGAACTTCAGGTCGAGAAAGACCTTGTCGCCGCGTTCGGCGAGCGTGCGGACGATTGACGGTCCCTCTGCGGTGAACAATTGGCTGCCGATTTTGTATCCACCCACGCTGCCGCGCAGCGTGTCAGTGAGCGCGAGCGCGGCGGCGGCCGTTGGCACGTCGAGCGCGATCAGAATGGGATTCATCGCTCCATCTTTCCCACAAGATCGGCCACGCGCGCGATTCCGTGTCGATCAAGGTACGTGTTGATGCCGTCGATCATGTCCGCCCAGAGGAGGGGATAGACAAAATTTGCGGTGCCCACCTGCACCGCGTCGGCGCCGGCGATGATGAACTCCAGTGCGTCGGTCGCATTCGCAATGCCGCCCATGCCGATGATCGGCAACTTGACCGCCTGCCGGCACTCCCAGACCATGCGCACCGCGATGGGTCGAATCGCCGGGCCCGACAGACCGCCCATCACGTTGGTGAGCTTGGGCTTGCGGGTCTCCACGTCGATCGCCATGGCCAGAAACGTGTTGACCAGCGAGATGGCGTCGGCGCCCGCGTCTTCACACGCGCGCGCGAACGACGCCGGGTCCGTGACGTTTGGCGTGAGCTTGGGCACGAGTGGCAACGTTGTCACCTTCCGCACGGCGCTCACCACGTCGTACGTGCCCGTGAGGCTGCAGCCAAACTGGATGCCGCCCTCCTTGATATTCGGGCACGAGATATTGAGCTCGATCGCGCCCACACCCTCGGCATCCGACAGCACCCGGGTGACTTCGCAGTACTCGTCGATCGTCGACCCGCAGACATTGACGATCGTGGTGGCGCCGAGCCGGCGCAACTCCGGAAGTTTTTCTTTGACGAAGCGATGGACGCCGATGCCCTGCAGGCCAATCGCGTTGAGCATCCCAGCCGGCGTCTCCACGATGCGCGGCGGGGCGTGGCCTTCGCGTTCGTTGAGGAAGAGCCCCTTGACGGCCACTCCGCCGAGCGCGGAAATGTTCACCGATGACGCGTACTCAAGGCCGTAACCGAAGCACCCTGACGCCGCGATGACGGGGTTCTTCAGTGTCAGCGAACCGATTCTGACAGAGAGGTCAGCCATCAGTGGCCTCCCTTCAGCGCGTCCCACACCACCGAGGCCGCGTCAAACACCGGACCTTCGATACACGAGCGGACAAGATGGGTGCCGCCAGGTCGAGTCACGCGCACCACGCAGCTGTAGCAGCCGCCCATGCCACAGCCCATCACGGGTTCGAGCGACACGAATGTCGGCCTGGCGTACCGGGCGCCCACATCCGCCACAGCGCGCATCATCGGCGTTGGCCCGCATGCAAACATCGTGACCGGTTGGTCCGCCGGGCGCGACGCAAGCGCGCGTTCCAGTGGCTGGGTGACGCGGCCACGTTCGCCTCGGCTGCCGTCTTCGGTGGTGAGTACGAGTGTCGCGCCCAGGTCTGTGAAGAAGGACTCGTGGAAGATGTCGGTCGCGCCGCGTCCGCCGTAAAACAGGGTCATTGAGGTGCCGCGCACCGCCAGTGCCTGGGCGAGTGTGGCGAACGGGGCCAAGCCCACGCCACCGGCCACCATCCATGCCTCCGCGGGCGGGTCCACCGGTGCAAACGGCCTGCCGAGCGGGCCCAGGCAATCGATGCGATCCCCGTCGCGGGCGTCGTAGAGGAGCGAGGTGCCCACGCCCACGCGTTTGTTCAGGAGGCTGATTCCGACGGGCGCACCCGACGCGTCGCGCAGGATCTCGAAGATGGAGAAGGGCCGCCGCAGCAGCGGGTCCAGACCCGGCGCGGTTTTCACCATCACGAACTGTCCCGGGGCGGCGCGCTCCGCGACGCCAGGGGCGGCCAGTGACAAGACGTTGTACTCGGGTGTCAGCCGCGCATTGCCAATCACAGCAGCGGGGATATCGACAGGCATCAGCAAGAAAGTATACGACCACGGGTTCCGAGACTAAAATTGGAAGGCCCATGCGCTACCTGAGGATGTTGACCAACGCCATGCTCGGTGGCGTGCTCGGCGCGGTCTATCTGGCAGTCGTGGTCCTGTTGATCAATCCGCAGGTCCCGCTGTTTTCCCGAACATCCGGCCAGTGGTTTCTGGCGCTGGTGTCGTACTACGGACTCCCGCTGACGGTGGCCGTGTACCTGATCATTCTTGTCCGGGAAGTTCTGGCGTCGCGACCGCTGAGGCCCGGCTGGTTGAGCGTGCGGATGCTCGCCTGGCTGGGCGCGGCGTTCGCGGCAGCAACGGCGCTCGTGACCTGGGGCAACCTGCAGGGCTTCAGGGCGGTGCTCGGTGAGCTGACTGCCGCACGTATGTGGAGCGCGGCTTTGGCGCAGACGATGATCGCCGTGGTGCTTGTGGGCGTGGTGGCGCTGCGTTATTCATTCGGCCGGTCGGGGACGCGCGCGGCCGGTGTTCTGCTGACCGTGGCACTCATGGCGTCCGTGGTCGTCCCCCTGTGGTTTCGCGGCCCTGGTGACCTGCCCGTGCCGGCCGTGCCGCGCGCCACGTTGCCGCCACAGCGCGGGGGCACGGTACTGGCATCGGTCGCGCCCCGCGTCCACATGATTCTGCTCGACGGCGCGTCATTGAGTTTGGTGCGTGAGCGCGTGGCGGCGGGCCAACTCCCGAACTTTGGTCGCATCCTCGATCGGGGCGCCGTGATGGATCTGGCCACGCTCAAGCCGACGCAGGCCGAGCCGGTGTGGGCTGCGGCGGCCACGGGAAAATACCCGTCGAAGAACGGCGTGCGCTCAAACGCCGTGTTTCGCACCGAACCCGATGAAGACGACCCGGTGGACCTGTTGCCCGACTACTGTTTTGCGTACGGGCTGATTCAGCAGGGGTACGTGATTGAAGGCGCTGCCACTGCCGAGTCGGTGCGGGCGCGCACGTTCTGGGACATTGCCGCCGACTACGGCTTTGCGTCAGGGATCGTCCGGTGGCCGCTGACGTATCCCGCCCGGCTCGCGCGGGGGTACCTGATTTCCGATCGCTTCCATCGCGGCACCAGTTCGCCCCTGCGACTCGCCGACGCGCGGGCCGGCGTGCCGTCGAGTGCCGTCGAGATTGCCCGCGAAGTCTTTGACGCCGAAGAGTTCTCCGGCTGGGCCAGTGCCGACACGCCTGTGAGGCCGCCGTCGAACGTTGAAACCGACGGGGGATTGCCTGCGCGGTGGGACCGCGTGTACCGCGACGTAGCCCGGCGCCTGGAGCCGCAGTTCGCGCCGCGGGTGACCGCGCTGCGCTATCAGGGCATCGACCCGCTGTCGCATCTGCATTGGGGCAGCGCCGGGCCTGGCCGGCCCGCCCGCGTCACACCCGAAGCGGCGGCCGGCGTGGCGTTGCTCGACCACTACTACGATGAGATCGATGCCGACATCGGACGCGTGATCGATCGTCAGGCGCCCGGCGATCTTCTGCTCGTGGTGTCGGGCTTCGGCATGGAGCGCGTGAGTTTGCCCAAACGGCTATTGGCCCGGCTCCTCGGACAGGCGGACCTGACAGGCAGCCATGAGGGCGCACCCGATGGCTTCGTCATCGCGCACGGCTCTCAAGTGATCCACGCCGAGCTCCCGCGCGGCGCCATCGTCGACGTCGCGCCCACGGTCCTCTACTACCTGGGCCTGCCTGTCGGCCGCGACATGGACGGCTTCGCGCGATCCGACATGTTCGTGCGTGCCTTCAGGCGCGAACATCCGGTGACGTATATCTCGACGCACGAGCGGTGAGCTTGATCGGGGTCCGGGAGTCCGGGAGTCCCGAAGTCACGGACCCCAGCACCCCAACATGGTAAACTCACGTCCGCTCTTTAACGCGGTCCCGAGAGGCCGCAAAGAGGGGAAGCATGCCTATCGTGATGGACGCCGACCGCGTCGGGCGAAGCCTGATGCGCATCGCGCACGAAATTCTGGAACGAAACCGCGGCGCCGATAACCTGGCCCTGATCGGGATCCGTGCGCGTGGGGTGCCGCTCGCGGAGCGGCTGGCTGCCAACCTCAAAACCGCCGGTGGCCAGGACGTGCCCACCGGTTCCCTCGACATCACCCTGTATCGCGACGACCTGATGAAACATCAGGTGGGGCCCCAGCCGATCTTGCGGCGCACCGACATCCCGTTCTCAATCGACGGCCGCACCATCCTGCTCGTGGACGACGTGTTGTATACCGGGCGGACGATTCGCGCGGCGCTCGACGCGCTCATCGACTTCGGCCGGCCCAACGCCATCCAGTTGGTTGTGCTTGTGGACCGCGGCCATCGCGAACTGCCGATTCGCGCCGACTACGTTGGTCGCAACGTGCCGACCTCGCGGCAGCAGAGTGTGCAAGTGCGGCTGTTGGAGATCGACGGTCGCGATGAAGTGGAAGTGGACGAAGTGGAAGGTACCTCATGACCGCCGCCACACGACTTCGAAGCCGCCACCTGCTGGGCATTGCCGACCTGGATCCTGACGAGATCGAACTCATCCTCGACACCGCAGTGGCGATGAAAGAAATCGGCACGCGGACCATCAAGAAAGTGCCGGCCCTGCGCGGGCGCACGGTGGTGAACCTGTTCTTCGAAGCGAGTACCCGGACGCGCCTGTCGTTCGAACTTGCCGAAAAGCGACTGAGCGCCGACACGATGGGCATTACCGTGTCCGGGTCGAGCGTGACCAAGGGCGAGACGCTGGCCGATACCGCCCGGACGCTCGAAGCGATGTCGCCCGACCTCATCGTCATTCGCCACGCGGCATCGGGCTCGCCGCACCTGCTCTCCACCATCTGCAAGGCGGGCATTGTGAACGCGGGCGACGGCACACATGAACATCCAACCCAGGCGCTTCTCGATGCGCTGACCATGCGCGAGCGAAAGGGACGCCTTGCCGGCCTCAAGGTTGCCATCGTCGGCGACCTGCTGCACAGCCGAGTGTTGCGGTCGAACGTCCTGCTCCTGACGAAGATGGGGGCCGAAGTTCGCGCGTGCGGGCCGGCCACGCTGATTCCGCTGGGGCTCAAGGCGCTGGGCGTTCACGTTACCACCTCGATCGACGAAGCAGTCAAGGACGCCGACGTGGTGATGATGCTGCGGGTGCAACACGAGCGCATGGTCGGTCTCTTTCTGCCGTCGCTGCGCGAGTACTTCACGTTGTTCGGGTTGACGCCCGCGCGGCTCGAGCACGCGGCCTCGGACGTCATCGTCATGCACCCGGGTCCAATGAATCGGGGTGTGGAAATCGATTCGGCCGTGGCGGATGGGCCGTGGTCGGTGATTCTGGATCAGGTGGCCAACGGCGTGGCCGTGCGCATGGCCGTGTTGTACCTGCTGGCGGGCGAGGAACTGACGTAATGGCACAAGCAACAACCGCGTACGTGCTCAAGGGCGGCCGGGTGGTGGACCCTCGCGCGGGTCGCGACGGCCACTTTGATATCCGCATCGAGAATGGTCTGGTGGCGGCCATCGGCAAGGACCTGCCGCTCGAAGGCGCTCGTGTCATAGACGTGCCGGCCGACTTCGTCATCACGCCGGGGCTCATCGACATGCATGTCCATCTGCGTGAGCCGGGCCAGGAACACAAGGAGACCATTGCCACCGGCACCTGGTCGGCGGTGGTGGGCGGCTTCACGGGCGTGGCGTGTATGCCGAACACCGACCCGGTGAACGATTCAGCGGCGGTGACACAGTTCATCCTGAAGCGAGCCGCCGAAGCGGGCTTCGCGCGCGTGTATCCCATCGGCGCCGTGTCCCTCGGCTCGATGGGCGACCAGATGACCGAGATGGGCGACCTTCGGGCCGCCGGCTGCGTCGCGTTTACAGACGATGGCAAGCCGGTGGCGACGGCGTTGTTGATGCGCCGGGCGCTGGAGTACGCCGGGATGTTCGACGTGCCCATCATCGAGCATTGCGAAGACCCGTCGCTCAAGGGTGACGGTGTGGCGCACGAGGGTGCCGTGGCCGCGATGCTCGGCTTGCGCGGCATTCCGGGTGTGGCCGAGTCGATCATGGCGGAGCGCGACATCAGCCTGGCCGAGATCACAGGCGGCCGCATCCACGTGGCCCACATGAGCGCCAGACAGACGATGAGGGCGGTGCGGGATGGCAAGTCTCGCGGCGTTCGGGTGACGTGCGAGGTGGCGCCGCATCACTTCACGCTCACCGACGAGGCGCTGAAGGGTGGCGCCGGATACAACACGAACCTCAAGATGAATCCGCCGCTGCGCGAAGAGGCCGACCGGCTCGCGATGATCGAAGGCCTGCGAGATGGATCCGTCGATGTGATTTCCACCGACCACGCGCCGCATCACGCCGACGAAAAGGCGCTCGAATTCGACCGCGCGCCCTTCGGCATCGTCGGTCTCGAGACGTGTGTGCCGCTCTGCCTGGACCGGCTCGTGCATTCCGGGGTGATCTCGTTGTCTCGTTTCGTCGAGCTGCTGTCGGCGAACCCGGCGTCGCTGCTGAAGATTCCTGGTGGGACGATCGCGGTTGGATCGCCTGCGGACCTGACGGTGCTGGCCCCCGATGCGCCGGTAACCATTCACACGGCGGCGCTGGTCTCGAAGTCAAAGAATTCGCCATTCGACGGCTGGCAACTGCGCGGGGCTACGGCGGCGACAGTCGTTAGCGGCCGAGTGTTGTACACAAACCCCACTGTGCCAGGGGCCGAAGTCTTCGCGGCCGCGGTGTAGTGGCGACGTGTGGACAAATCACAGACGCAATCCAGGTGCTTGATCGCTTATGACGACCTCTCTTAATGAACTGAAATCGCTCGGCGTGTTGATGGTGGATAGCCATTTCGACTACGGCAATGGCTACCACGGCACGGTGTACCTCAATCCGCATCGATTGTTCCAGCAGCCGGGGACCATCTGGCGCGTGGCGCAGGACCTGATCGCGAAGCTTCCCGTTGATCTGGTGAATGCGACCGAGGTGGTCTCGGGGCCGGTGATGGGTGGGGCACTGCTGGCGCATACGATTGCCGGACTGCTTGACGGCCACCGTCCGCTGACCCATGCGGCGTGTTTCTTCGCGCCGTTGTCAGTGGACGGCACTGGCGCGATGGTCCTGCGCACGTTCTACCGCGATGTGGTGCGCGGTAAACGTGTCCTGTTGGTAGACGATGTCAGGAATACCGGCAAGACGTTCGAGCGCGCCAAGGCGCTCATCGAGGACGCCGGCGGCATCGTCATCGCCACGGTGCAGATTTGCGATCGGCTCGAAGCGGTGGTGGATCTGGGTGTGCCGAACATCGCGCTCGCCGAGTATCCGGCGCCCGAGAACTATCCTGCGGCTGACTGTCCTCTGTGCCGCAGGGGAATGCCGGTCGCGGCCTTTTGATCGCGGCCTTGAGGCCCAGGCCGCGCTACGTACCTACGCTGGTGTCCTCGTAGGGCGGGGCCATGATTGCGCCGTATGGTGTCCTCGGAGGGCGACCATGATTGCGCCGTATGGTGTCCTCGGAGGGCGGCCATGATTGCGCCGCATGGTGTCCTCGTAGGGCGGGGCCATGATTGCGCCGTATGGTGTCCTCGGAGGGCGGCCATGATCGCGCCGTATGGTGTCCTCGTAGGGCGACCATGATTGCGCCGCATGGTGTCCTCGTAGGGCGGGGCCATGATTGCGCCGCATGGTGTCCTCGTAGGGCGGGGCCATGATTGCGCCGTATGGTGTCCTCGTAGGGCGGCCATGATTGCGCCGCATGGTGTCCTCGTAGGGCGGCCATGATTGCGCCGTATGGTGTCCTCGTAGGGCGGCCTGGGTCTCAAGGCCGCCGTTCTTGTTATGCTCACACGATCTGACGAATTTCGCGCACGGCTGGACCGACTGTACGCCGACTTCAATCATCCTGAGTCGGCGTTTGATCCCATCCAGGTCGTCCGGCGGTACGGGCGGCTCGACGACCGCGAGATCATCGCCTTCATCGCCGCCGGGCTCGCGTTTGGCCGGGTTGCGTCGATCGTCGCGTCCATCGAAGCCGTGTGTCAGGTGCTGGGGCCGTCGCCGGCGGCGCGCGTGCGGGCGTTCGAGCCCGGGCGCGACGGTGCGGCCCTTCTGCCGCTCGTGCACCGATGGATCAAAGGCCGTGATCTGGTGGCGCTGCTCTGGATGCTGCGCCAGATGCTCGAAGAGGCCGGATCGCTCGAAGCGTACTTCGCGACGGGATGGTCGGCGGACGCAGCCGATGTGTCCGACACGATCGAATCGTTCTCCACACGTGCGCGCGCGATCGACCTGAAGCCGGCGTATGGCACGGTGCCGAAAGCGCCCGGGGTGTACTTCTTCTTCAGCAGGCCGTCGAGCGGTGGCGCCTGCAAGCGGATGAATCTGTTTCTTCGCTGGATGGTGCGCACCGATGGAGTGGATCCCGGCGGATGGAAGACGCCGCGGCCTGGCCAACTCGTGATTCCACTCGATACCCACACCATCCGCACGGGTGCCTGCCTCAGGCTGACCAAGCGGGCGTCGCCCGGCTGGAAGATGGCCGCCGACATCACACAATCACTGCGCGCCATCGACCCCATCGATCCCGTGCGCTATGACTTTTCGCTGTGTCACCTCAGCATGATGGGCGCTTGCGGATACAAATCGAAGCAGCGTGACGCACAGTGTCCGCTTCGGGGCATCTGCCGGCCACGACCGCGCGCCTAAAGTTCAACGTGCGCTGGGTACGACGCGCGACATGCGTCTGGCGACATTAGAATGTCGTGGTGACGTGCCCAGCCTGCCACGCCTCCGTACCTGACGGCCGCTTCTGCGCGTCCTGCGGCGCAGACACTGACATGACGGTGATGGCGTCGGATGTCACGCGACTCGCGTCACCGTCGTCTTCCTCGTCATCGGGTTCCTCAGAGGGATCGGGTTCGGCGTCAGGCTCCTCGTCCGGGTCAGGGCAGGGGTGGCTCAGTTCGGCGGGCTCGATTGATCACGGGCGGTTCGCGCCCGGCACGGTGATCGACAACCGATACCGCGTGATCGGGCTCCTGGGGCGTGGGGGGATGGGCGAGGTGTATCGCGCCGATGATCTCCGGCTGGGTCAGCAGGTAGCGCTGAAGCTGTTGCCAGCTGCGCTTGCCAGTGGCCCGCAGCGCCTCATGCAGTTTCACAACGAAGTGCGCACGGCGCGCCAGGTGTCGCACCCGAATGTGTGCCGCGTGTATGACATCGGCGATCTGGCGATCACCGACGGCACTCGCCAGCTCTTCATCACGATGGAATACGTCGATGGTGAAGATCTCTCGTCCCTGTTGCGGCGGATCGGCCGGCTCCCGGAAGACAAAGCGCTGGATATCGCCAGGCAGGTCTGTGCAGGCCTGTCGGCGGCGCACACACGAGGCGTGATTCATCGCGACCTGAAGCCGGCAAACATCATGCTCGACAGCGCCGGTCAGGTGCGCCTGATGGATTTCAGTCTCGCGGCCATCGGAGCGGTCACCGATATCCGGGCCGGCACTCCGTCCTACATGGCGCCCGAACAGCTCAGCGGCACTGGCGTGACCGCCTTGAGCGATGTGTTCGCGCTTGGACTGGTGCTGTACGAGCTGTTCACGGGCCAGCGTGGGTTCACGGCAAAGACGGTCGGGGATCTCGTCGAGCAACATCAGAACCGCGCCATCGTGCCGCCTTCTGCGCTGGTGCCCGGGCTGAATCCCGCGATTGAACGCGCCATCATGCGATGCCTGGCGGCGGATCCAGCCGAACGCCCACCCTCGGCCATGGCGGTCTCGGCCGCACTCCCAGGCGGTGACCCGCTGGCCGCGGCGCTCGCCGCTGGAGAAACGCCATCGCCGCAGATGGTGGCGGCCGCCGGCGACGACACCACCGTGCTGTCGTTTGGGGCCGGTGGCGCCTGGCTGGCAGCATCGATCGTGCTGCTGGTCCTGGTCGGGATGCTCGCCAGCCGGCTGACGCTCAACGCGCAGATTCCGTTTGACCGGGCGCCGTCCACGTTGTTTGATGGCGCGCGCGACTTTGAGAAGTCCCTCGGATTCCCCGACCAGGCCGATCGCGCGTGGGGCATCTCGGTGCGCCAGGAGTTTCTTGGCTGGATCAAGGCGCGAAAGAGCCCGGCAGAACTGCCCGCCATTCTGCGGAGTGGCAGTCCGCCAGCCATGGTCTTCTGGTATCGCTCGAGTCCCGAGCTGCTGGTGCCCATCGACAACCCCGTGAGCGTGTCGGATCCGCCTTCCGGACTCACAGGCATGACGATCCTCGTACTCGACCTGAAGGGAAGGCTGCTTTCGTTCGAACGACTGCCGCCGCAGCTACTGCCGACCGCGCAGACGACGACGCCTGTGAAGTGGGATCAATTCTTCGAGGCCGCAGTCGTCCGCCTGGGAGACCTCAGTCCTGTCGCGCCCACGTATAGTCCGCGCGCGTTTGCCGACACCCGACTCGCCTGGCTCGGCACGTGGCCAGGACTGCCAGATGCGCCGCTCAGGGTTGAAGCCGGCTCGTACCTGGGACGTCCTGTGTACTTCCGCACGTTCGGTCCATGGAATGTGAGCGAGGCAGACAGTGCACCCAGTGGCGGGGTGCAGGCCATCGCCTTTCTTGCGCTCCTGATTGGGCCGGCACTCATGGTAGCCGCCGCGCTTGTGGCGCGCGCCAATTGGCGCGCCGGCCGTGGCGATCGGCGCGGAGCCATTCGGTTGGCTGCCGTCGTGGCGATCGCTCAGCTCGGGGGATGGTTCTTTGCCGCCCATCACGTGGCCGACGTGGGCGTCGAACAAGGGCGACTGTTCAGCGCGGCCGGCCGCACGATGTTTGGCGCTGCCACGCTGTGGCTGTTTTATCTTGCGGCCGAGCCGTATGTTCGCAAGACGTGGCCGCACATGCTGGTCACCTGGTCACGACTGCTCGGCGGCCGTTACCGCGACGGCATGGTCGGACGGGACCTGCTTGTCGGCGCGGTGTGCGGCCTGGCGATGACGGTAATCTCATACGTCTTTCACCTTGCGCCCGAATGGTTGTCGTGGCCGCCGTTCGCACCACACACGGCCGAGATGCTCCTTGGCACCCGCGCGCTCGTCGCGCGACTCTTCTTCCAGGCCTCCGGCGCCATGGAGAATGCGATGCTCGGCGTGCTCGGCCTGGCGCTCCTTCGCGCCGCACTCCAGCGCGCGTGGCCGCCACTCGGCCGCACCTGGGTCGCGTTCCTGGTGGCGACGATGCTGTTCTCGCCACTGGCCGCGCGCGGCCAGTTTCAATCGGGCTTGCTCGCGTTCGACCTGGTGTTCGGCGTCATTCTCGTGGTGATCATTCTCGGCGTGATCTTCCGCTTCGGCCTGTTCGCTGGTTTCGTCGGGTTCTTCTGTCACTTCTGGACGTGGGGAGTGGCGGTCACGCTTGAGTCAGACCGCCCTTACTTTGAGACGGGCTTGGTCGCGCTGGCGCTGGTGGCCGTGGTCGCCGTGACGGGATTCGTCCTGACGCGATCGCGTCTCGCAGCCTCGTAGAAGCACGAGCGGATTCACACGAGTCATGAAGGGCTGAAGGAGCTATACGCCTGGCTTCACGGCTTTCGCCTCGACGACCCTAAACGCGCGCCGCGAGGCGGTGTTGGTAGACGGCGAGCGTGCCTTCCACCATCTTCTCGACGCTGAACTCGTCCACGACCCGCCGGCGGCCCGCGGCGCCAAGCTGTGCGCGCAGGGCGGGGTCCTTGAGGAGGTCGATGATGGCCGCCGCCAGTTCATCCGCGTGATGGGGACGCACGAGCAATCCGCTGCGGCCGTGTTCAATCACTTCAGGAATGCCGCCCGCGCGCGTGCCCACGACAGGAACGCCGCTGGCCATCGCATCAAGCATCGATGAGCCCAGCCCTTCGGTAATCGAACTCATGGCGAAGACATCGAACGACTTCTGCAGTCCAATGACATTGGTCCGGAATCCAGGCAGGAAGACGTGGCGTTCCAGCCCCAGCGCCTTCACCTGGCGCTCAAGCACGTCGCGGAGTTCGCCTTCACCCAGAATCACGAACCGCGCATCGGGCACCTGGCGCGTGACGATCGCAGCCGCCTCGATCAGGACCCTTTGACCCTTGTGCGGCACAAGCGCCGCCACATTGCCCACGATCGGCGCGCCGTGCGGCAGAAAAAACGCCTTGTGCACGTCCTCGGCCTCGATCGTGTCGATCGCGCTGATATTGACGCCATCATGCACCACCTCAATGCGCTCGGCGGGGATGCCGTCCTCCACCAGCATGCCCGCGATGACTCGAGACACGGCGATGAACACGTCGATGTGCCGGTACTTCCATCGTGAAAACGCATTGCGCTTCAAGTGAAAGTCCACCCGTCGTGAAGCCACGATGAGCGGACGTGGCGCGAGGCGGGGTTGCATCTTCAGCGCCATTGCGATGAGCGCCACCCCCATCGGATCGTGCACGTGCACCACATCGGGCTTGATCGCCCGCAGCGCCCGATGCAACTGCCAACCCGCCTGCACATCGAATTCGCCGGCCGGGTTCAGGGCCACCGTGCGCAGGCCCTCGTGCGCGCGACGTGACAGTTCGCCGCTGCCTTGAGCCACGAGTACTGCCGGGTGCCCCAGCTCGCAGAGGCCGGTGACCGTCAGCAGCACCTGGTTCTGCCCGCCTCGCCAGGTCCGGGCCGTGTCGAGGTGGACGGACGTCAATCCCTTTTCGCTCCGTCTATCGCAGCCTGCAAGGCCCACAACTTGGCGAACTTCATAAAGACATAGTGCGCATTCATCGCCGAAATGATGAGGCCCGGCATGCCGTCGAGGAAGCCGCCCTTGAGGACGTAGTTGCGCAGGAACGCCGCCGGCGGATGCAGCAACAGGCTGAACGGCCCGGCCGTTCGGCCCTCACTGGCCATCTGAGTGGCCGCAAGCGTCGTGTACCGCTGCATCGTCTCGTAATGGTGCGCGATGTCGCGGTAGGCGTAGTGCTGCAGGTCGGACGACAACTGGCCCACTGGGCCGCGCGCGGTCACCGACTCGTGGACGCGCCGCTTTGCCCAATTGGCGTGACGACGGTCGTACAGGCGCAGCTGATAGTCGGGATGCCAGTCGGTGTGGCGAATCCAGCGGCCCAGATGGAAGGTGATTCTGGGAAGGCGGTAGCCGACGCGATCCGAAGGTTGATCAAGAGCGCGGCGAATCTCGATGGCCAGTTCCGGCGTCACCCGTTCGTCTGCATCGATCGACAGGATCCAGTCGTGGGTGGCTTCTGACGCGGCAAAGTCTTTTTGCGCCGCGTAGCCTGGCCAGTCGCGGGTGAGGACCCGGGCGCCAGCAATTCTCGCCAGGTCCGGCGTGCCGTCCGTGCTTCCGCTGTCGACCACGAGAATCTCGTCAGCCCAGGCGAGCGATGCCAGGCACTCGCGGATATGCGGGGCCTCATTCAGGGTGATGACGGTCGCCGAGACACGGGGCACAGGGCATTTTAGTCACGAGGACCCGTGGAATGGCCGAAATGGCCGAAATGACCGAAATGGCGAACCGCTACCGCATCAGCCCGGACGCCTGAGCGGATCGGACGTAGTGCACGATCTCCCGGAACGTCCGTGAATCAGTGAAGTGGCCGCGGTCGGTGAACTCGAAATAGCTGCACCGAAGCTGGGCGGCCACGAACCTGGCCTCCGCGATCGGAATGTGGGGGTCGTCGGTCGAGTTGTAGATGGCGATCCACTGCTGATTGTCGCGGATGTCCTGCCAGCGCCAGGGCGCGCGATAGTAGCCGCTGGCGGCCTCGCCGCCATCACCAAGATCGGTGTGGCAGACGCCGACCAGAATCGAGCCCAGCAGCCGGTGGGTTTCGGCGTATCGCATCGCCGCCACCGCGCCAGACGAGTGGCCTACCAGGATGGTGGCCTCGTCAGCGCCCAGTGAATCCAGAAAGGGCAACCAATAGGAAACGCGGGCCTTGACGTTGTCGGGAAACGTCCGGTTGGTGACCTGAATGCCCATGCCAGTGAGTTCGCGTTCCAGCCAGGGAAACCAGATGTCGCCGGCCGTGCCGCCGCCGTTGCCGTGAATGAAGATGGCCTTGGTCGGCATCGCGGTAGTATGCGGCATGCGCCGATTGCTGACTGTCTGTCTGATCGCCCTGTGTGCTGCTGCGTCAACCCGGGCAGGAGCGGCACAGACTCCCGTCCGCCCACGTTCGGAACCGGTCTGGTCTGCGATTGAGGCCGAGACGCTGAAACACTTCCAGGCCGTGCTCCGGGTCGATTCGTCCGATCCGCCCGGACGGGAGCGCGAGGTTGTTGACTACCTGGCGGGTGTTCTCAAGGCCGAGGGTATCGAGGTGCAGGAGTTCTTCAACGAAGCGCATCGGCCGAACCTGGTCGCGCGGCTCAATGGCAGTGGCGCCAAACGGCCGCTCCTGCTGGTGGCGCACACCGACACCGTCAACGTCTATCCGGAGCGATGGACCTTTCCTCCCTTCAACGCGACGATTGATGGCGGGTATGTCTACGGGCGTGGCGCGGTTGATGACAAGGACAATCTGGCCACGTCGCTGATGGTGATGCTGATGATCAAGCGGATGAACGTCCCGCTTGACCGCGATGTCATCTTCCTGGCCGAGTCGGGCGAAGAAGGGTCCACCCAGGTCGGCATTCAGTTCATGGTGAACGAGCACCTTGACGCGATTGATGCCGAGTACTGCATCGCCGAAGGTGGGGGAGTCACACGTACAGGGGGCGTCGTTCGATACGCATCAGTGCAGACGCTTGAGAAGCGTCCGTATGCGATCGAGCTCGTGGCGCGCGGGCCAGCCGGACACGGTTCGGTGCCACTTGAAACCAGCGCCGTCACGCACCTGGCGCAGGCCGTGGCGGCCGTGACGAAGTGGCAGCCCGAGATTCGCCTCAACGAAACAACCAGCGCGTTCTTCAAGCGGATGGCCGAGATGACGACCGGCGAAGAATCGGCGCGCTACCGCGCCGTGGCCGATCCGGCGAAGGTGGGGGAGGCTGATGCCTGGTTCCGGCGCTTTGATCCCCGAATGGCCGCCATCCTTCGCTCAACGGTTGCGCCCAACATCGTGGCGGGTGGCAACCGCATCAACGTGATTCCGTCCGAGGCCATCGCGACGCTCGACACCCGCGTGTTACCCGACGAGGACATCCAGAAATTCGTCGAACAGGTGCGGCAGGTGGTCAACGACCCGGCTGTCGAGGTTCGGCTCGGCAACCGGAATACTCGCCCGGGTGGCGTGGAAGCCCGTATCGACTCCGAAGTCTTCAAGGCCATCGAGGGTGCCGTACGCACCCGTTACGATGCGCCGACGTTGCCCAGCATGAGCACCGGTGCAACCGACATGGCCTACCTGCGGTCCAAGGGCATTCAGTGTTACGGCATCGGCCCAGCCATCGACTCCGAGGACGGTCCTAAGGGGTTCGGCGCTCACAGTGATCAGGAGCGCATTCTCATCAGCGAGTTGCACCGCTTCATGCGCGTGTACTGGGATGTCGTGACGGCTGTCGCTGCCCGATGAGCCGACAGGCTAGACACAAGGCATGAAGGACGTGAAGGAGCGCTGGACTTCTCACGCGGCGCGTTGCGTCGCCAGGAGTGCCTTTTTGTACATGCGTGGGGTCACCAGCACACTACTATTGGCCGTAGGCGCTGATTTGCCAGGCTGGTAGAACGCCTTTGAACGCAGCAAATCGCCCTGCACGAACAAGGAGCCATGATCGCGGCTCGAAGCGATCTGACGTAAGACGACTCACATACTGGCTGGCAGGGCGGGCTAGCATGAATATTCATGCTCCGAATAATCCTTGTCATCACGGCGCTCGGCATTGTCTCGGCCCCCGCGCTCGGCGCGGAGCGTCCTCGGTCGGGCGCCCCGGATCGCAGTGTGGTAGATCTCGCGTTTGGCGCGGCCGCCTGCGCGGTACGTGCCGGTGCGGCCACCGAGGCCAAGACGCTCACCGTCATCGATTACTCACAGCCGTCCACAGAGAAGCGCCTCTTTGTGTTCGACCTGGCGACGCGCGCGCTGCTCTACGCCGAACTCGTCGCGCATGGTCAGGGCAGCGGCGAGAACCTCGCCACGCGGTTCTCGAATCAGCCGGATACCCACGCGTCGAGCCTTGGTCTGTTCGTGGCCGAGAACACGTACATCGGCAAGAACGGTTACTCGCTCCGCTTGAACGGCCTTGATCGAGGCTTCAACGACCGCGCGCTCGAACGGGCCATCGTCATGCACGGCGCCCCGTATGTGAACGCGGAGGCCATGAGCGCCCAGGGCCGTCTGGGCCGCAGCTGGGGATGCCCGGCGCTTCGACCGGCGGTCGCGCGCGAAGTTATTGACCGCGTGAAAGAGGGCGGGCTCGTCTTCGCCTACTATCCAGACCAGGACTGGCTCCGGTCATCGAAATACCTCGGCGACTGCGCGGCCGCGCAGTAACAGCCCCCGGCACTCTGGCGTGGCGAACCTACCGCATTCCGCCGCCGCCTCCCGTGAGCCAGACGACCAACACCACCAGCAGGACCAGACCAAGCAGGCCGCCGCCGTAGTGTGAACCGCCCCATCCAGAGCGCCGGCCATAAAAGGCTCCGCCGCCGCCCAGAAAGAGGACCAACAACACGATGATTAGAAGTGTTGACATGGCGTTACCGCTTCACGGCCTTGCCGGCACGTTCGATGGCAGCGCCGACCTTTTTCTGAACGCCGCCCACTGCGACCTTCGTCTTGCCGACGGCCTCGTCGATCGTGCCTTCGTCTTTCAACTTCTGGTTGCCGGTCAACCCACCGATCGCCTGCTTGGCTTTGCCCTTGGCACGGTCGATGTGTCCGTCGCGTTCAGTCTTGTTCATCATTGTCATGCTCCATGCGTCACAGGCGTGTGGACGCTCACAACAGCAGTGTGCGGCCATCCGCCCCGGGCCGCGTGTACTGTTGGGGACAGCCGACGGGCCGGAAGGTCAAGTAGCCTCGGCGTGAGGTCTCCATGAAAGCTATCGGTGCGGTATTGATTCTGGCAGCGATCGGCGCGTTCGCGTGGGGCATGACCCATGGTGGCATGCGCTTTTCCAGACAAGACAAACTGGTCGTGACCGGGCCGGACCAGGGTTCAGTCCTCAAGACAAATTCGTTTCCGCTCGCGCCGATTGCGGGCGGCATCCTGTTGCTCGCCGGCGTCATTGTGCTGGTCGCCTCGGCAAAACAGGCCACCGCCTGATTCCTGCAGACCCGATGCGGCCAGGAGTTGGGACGGTTCTTGCTGCCTTCATGATGGTCAGCGCTGGTGTTCTGGCGGGCGCCGTCCAGGATCCCACGCCCGATGCGGTGTCGCCTCTCGGCTTGTGGCAGACACTGAGCGACGAGGACGGAAGAGTCCAAAGCCGGGTGCTGATCTACGAGGAACACGGGAAGGTGTTCGGCAAGGTGGATCGCGTGTTGGTCACCGAGACGATTTCTGACATCTGCCTGAAGTGCAAGGACGAGCGGAAGGACCAGCCGCTGGTTGGTCTGGTGATCATGCGAAACATGCGTGCGTCGGGTAACGAATACAAGGGCGGCGACATTCTGGACCCCTCGAGCGGCAGAATCTACCGCTGCAAGTTCAAGCTCGACAAGACGGGCTCGATCCTGACAGTGCGAGGCTACCTCGGCTTCTCTCTGTTCGGCCGCTCGCAGAAGTGGCACAGGGTCACTCCCTGAGGCTGTGCGCCGCGCGGCGAACGGTCCACTGTGCAACGTTGAACAGACGAATGGCGCATCGCCCGCTAGCGTGAATGCATGTTACACACGGCCAAGCAACTCCACGGTCTCAGCATTCGCGCCACCGACGGCGCCATCGGCAACGTCGAGGACTTCCTCTTCGATGACGAAGAGTGGGTCATTCGCTACCTGGTCGCTGACGCTGGCACATGGCTCGCCAACCGGCACGTGTTGATTTCACCGGCCGCGATCGGACGTCCCGACTGGTCGGCCAAGCTGCTTGGCGTCGGGATCACCAAAGACCAGGTGAAGAACAGCCCGGATATCGACACGCACAAGCCGGTGTCACGCCAGCACGAAACGGAATATCTCGACTATTACGGCTACGGGGCCTATTGGGACGGAGCCGGCATCTGGGGCATGGGCGCCTATCCTGGAAGCCCGACCACCGAAGACGCCGTGCTCGCCGAAATGAAATCAAGGCGCCGCGCCGGAGCGCAGGTACGACTGCCCGAGGATTCGCATTTGCGTAGCTGCGCGAAGGTGAGCGGGTATCACGTTCACGCCACCGACGGCGACATCGGCCACGTCGAGGACTTCATCGTGGACGACCAGACGTGGGCGATTCGTTATCTCGTCGTCAATACCAGCAACTGGTGGCTCGGTCATCAGGTGCTGGTGGCGCCACAGTGGGTGCGCGAGGTGAGCTGGGAGGCCAGGACTGTGTCGGTCGATCTGACACGGAAAGCGCTGGAGGACGCCCCGCGCTACGATTCCGCCGGACCCCCGGACCGTCCGCACGAAGTCGCCACTTACACGCACCACAAGCGTCCGGATTACTGGACGACTGATGCGGGCGACGGCCCGCCGGCGCGCGATCTATGACGTGGCTCACCTGGCTGATGCTGGCGGCGATCGTCGCGGGCGTGGCGGCCGTGACGGGTCTCAAAGCCAAGGGCACGCGCCACGTGGCGCACACCCACCTCATGGGGGTCGCCCGCATCGTGCTGGTCGTGATCGTGGTCATCGTCGCCATCGTCGTGCTGCGGGATTTCACCGCGCGCTGACTCGGCGACCCGTCTATGCCCGCCGTGGCGCGTCCCCCGGGGGAAACTCGGGTAGCATAGGCGCCGATGACGCTGACCCGCCGACACTGGGCCTGGATCGCCGTGGTGGTCCTCGCAACCGTGGCCATTGAATGGTCGATGGGCCGGTCGCCGCTTGGCCCGGACGGCACCTTCGCCTGGCTCGAACTCGACATCTGGAGTGCCCACCAGTCGCAGCGTGTGTTCGACCCCTACACGGTCTCGCACATCGTCCACGGATTCCTGTTTTACGCGCTGCTGACGCGTGTCGCGCGTCGGCAGTCGGTCTCGACGCGTCTGGTGTTGGCCGTGGCCCTCGAAGCCGCCTGGGAAGTGCTCGAGAACTCTCCCCTGATCATCGACCGCTATCGCGCGGTCACCATTGCGCAGGGGTACGTCGGTGACAGCATCCTCAATTCGGCCAGCGATATCGTCATGGCGGGGCTGGGTTTTGTACTCGCGTCACGCCTGCGGGTTGTCGTCAGTGTGAGCGCCGTCATCGCGGCTGAACTGCTGATGCTGGTCCTGATTCGCGACAACCTGACACTGAACATCGTCATGCTCGTGTGGCCGATCGACGCGATTCGCGAGTGGCAGATGCTCGAGCGGTGATGCGGCCGGCGCCTGCTGCTATTCGACGCCTTCCCCCAGCGCCCGCTCACGGAAGGTCGCTCACTCCAAGAACTGGGAGCATTGGACGTCCCAAAGCTTCATCCGCAGCACACTAGCGAACAGGGGCCTTCTGAATCGCTTCGAAGGTGATCAGCGACCGGCTGTAGTCGATGATCGCCTGCAATTCGCGAATCTTGGCCGTGGCCAGGTCGCGCTGACGTGACTGCAACTGGAACGTCGTGGACAAGCCCACGCCAAAGCGCTTCTGCTCGGCGTCGAGCTGGCGCTGAGCGCGCTCGCGCGCAACCTGCGTCACCTGCACGCGTTTGAAGTTGGTGGAGACCTGGCGACCCGCGTCGCGCACTGAGGTCGTGACCTGCAACTCGGCGTCGCGCAGCACAATCTCGGCGCGCTGCTTCTCGAGACGGCGCGTGGCCAACGCGGCTTCGGTGCTGCTCTTGCCCATGGGGTAGGCGACGTTGACGCCGATCGTCCACGCAGGATTGGTGTTGCGGAACGCGTCGCCCAGCACCGGGCCAAATCCACGTTCGCTGCTGCTGATGAGCACCGGCGGGAACTCATTGGAGAAGTTGTTCTGCGTGCCGCCGGTCCCCGAGGCCGCATAGCTCAGCTGCAGGTCTACCGACGGCAAAGTCTGATTGCGCAGCAGGTCGATGTTGAGGTCGGTGTTTTCAAGCTGACGCTTGGCCACCAGCAGGTCGGTGCGGTTGGCCAGGGCGTTCGCAATGGCCGCGTCCACATTGACGTCCACGGCCTGCATCTGAATGGTGTCGGTCGGTTGGATGCGCACCTGCCAGTAGTCGGGCCGGTTCGGTTCGAAGATGAGCGCACGCAGCGCGTCTTCGGCGGTCGCCACGGACGACTCGGCCACGATGGCGGCCTCTTCGTTGCTGGCCACCTCCGCCTCTGCCTCGATGACATCGATGGGCGCCATCGTGCCCACTTCCACGCGCGACTGGTTGTTGCGCAGTGATTCGCGGGCGAGGTCCAGATTCTGCTGGGCCACCTTCAGGCGCTCGATCGCCCCGATCAGAGTCAGGTAGGCCGACTGCACCTCCACGCGGGTGACGACCACCTGCTGTTCAAGCTGGATGTCGGCGATGACCCGGTTACGCTCGGCCGTCCGTACCTGCGCGCGCGCGCCGTCGATCTTGAACCCTTCCAGCAGGGGCTGATTGAATCCCAGATTGATCCCCGAGTTGAGCGTCGGGTTGAATCGCGAGAATTCCTCCGAGGACTCGTTTCGGCCCGCGTTCCACCGCACCTGAAAACTCGACCCATACCATGGCAGGAACTGGCTCACCGTGGTGTTGACCGACACGCCCTTGTTCGACACCGACTCGGCGGTGCCTTCAAACACGTTGGTGGACACCCGTTCGGTCGAACTCCGCGAGAACGCCGACGACAGCGAAGGGATGAATGCCGATCGCGCACTCGCCAGGTTTTCCGACGCGATGTCGGGGCCGATCCGATCAGCCTTCAGGCCCAGATTCGATTCCAGCGCCATGGCCTCGGCCTGGCTCATCGACAACGGCAGCACAGGGCCCTGTGGAGCCGCCGGGGCCGCCTGCGCGAGGGCCGCACTGGGCACGAGCCCGAGAGGCCCGACTACGGCCAGGCCCACGATGGCGCTGCGAATCAACAAAAACCGGCTGCGAGTCATCATCTCAATCTCTCCAGAAATTACGTTACCGTCTATACTACGCGGCCAAAAGAGTTGTTCCCGCTTCCGGGACGGCCCTGTCCCGGATCGCGGAGTCCGCGGGGACGTATCATCAATATTCGCAAGCAATTCCCCTGATTGCCACTGAGAATGCAAACCATGCGCCGACTTACCGCTCTGACCGCCCTCGTCCTTTTGACCGGTACCTGGCTCGCCGCCGACCAGCGTTCTCCCTCACCCGCCGCCAAGCCTGCCGTGATGCCCATGACCGTGGATTCCATCATGCGAGGCCCCGCGCTTGTGGGCGCTTCGCCCTCGGCCGTGCGATGGGCCAAAGACTCCTCGAAGGCTTACTTCACCTGGCAGAAGGCCGGGGATGCCCGGTCTTCCACCTACGTCGTCAATCGCAACGGCACTGGTCTGCGCCAGTTGACCGAAGAGGAGGGCCGGAACCTTGACGTGCCACCAGCCGGTCGCCCCGATCGGGCGGGCCGCCGCCTGCTCAACGCCGAAGCGGGCGACTTGGTGATTTATGACGTCGCCACGGGCGCCCGCAGTCTGCTGACCCGCACGGCGGTGGCGGAAACGAGTCCCCGTTGGGCGCGCAACGACATGGCCGTGACATTCCAGCGCGACGGCAACCTGTTCATCATGTCCCTGGCCGCCGGGCCCGGGCCCACCATCCAGCAGCTGACAGACATCGTGGCGCCAGGCGATGCTGCCGGACCCGCGCCCGCCGCAGCCGGTGGTCGCGCGGGCGGCGCGGGGCAACGTGGCGGAGGCGCCGGCCGGGTCGGCGGTGGCGGCGCGACCGGCACCGTGACCGAGTCGCAGCGCCTGCTCCGCGAACAGGAACTCGCGCTGATGGATTACCTGCGCGCGCAGGCCGAAGGCCGGCAGGGCGGCCGTGGCGGACGCGGCGGCGGCCCGGCCGGCCCGCAGCCGCCCGCCCCGCCCATCGCCCGCTTCGCCCTTGCCGAGCGGCAGTCAACCGTGGACCTTCAGTTGTCGGCCGATGAGCGTTATGTCTGGATTGGCGTCAATGAGGCGCCCGCGTCGGCTGCCCGTGGACAGGACACACCGAACTACATCACGCAGTCCGCCTACCCCGAGATGATTCCGGGCCGGACCAACGTGGGTGACGTCTCGCCCGTCCGCAAGCTGGCAATTCTGGACGTGAAGGAACACACACACGTCTGGGCCGACGCCGCGCCGTTTGCCGGCCGTGAATGGTCCGCCGTACCTGGCGCCACGCTGGGGCCTCGCATTGTGAACTGGGGACCTCCCGACATGTCGGACGACGGCGCGCATACGGTGATGGCGGTGCGCGCTGCGGACAATAAGGACCGCTGGTTCGTGAAGGTGGACCCCACCACAGGTGCCGCGACCATCCTCGACAATCAGCGCGACGACGCGTGGATTCGAGAGCAGGGCGTGGGCGGCGGCTTTGGCGGAGCGGGCATCGCCTGGCTGCCCGACGGCAAACGGTTCCTCTTCCTCTCAGAAAAGACCGGGTACCTGCAGCTCTATTCGGTCGACATGAGCGTTGCGCAGCCCAGCGCCAAAGCGCTCACGAGCGGCCGCTGGGAAGTGACCAACGCCCAACTCTCACGTGACCGCACCAAGGTCTTCCTCCAGACCAACGAAGTCCATCCGGGAGAACGGCACTTCTACACCATGTCAGTGGACGGCGGTGAGCGTACCAAAGTCACCACCCTGACCGGGTCGAACGACGCCACCATCTCGCCCGACGAGCGGTCGCTCGCCGTTATTCACTCCTACAGCACCAAGCCACCCGAACTGCACATGATGCCGTTCACGGCCGGCGCTCCAGCCGTGCAGGTGACCACGACGCCGTCGGACGAATTCCGGTCGTTCAAGTGGATGGATCCCAAAGTCATCACCTACAAGGCGCGTGATGGGCAGGACGTGTATGCCCGCCTCTACACGCCGGAGATGATGGGCGCGAAGCGCGATCCGAAGAAACCCGCCGTCATTTTCGTGCATGGCGCTGGCTATCTGCAGAACGCGCACAAGTATTGGTCCACGTACTACCGCGAGTACATGTTCCACCACATCCTCGCGTCAAAGGGCTACGTCGTCCTCGACCCCGACTACCGCGCGTCGTCTGGCTACGGCCGCGACTGGCGCACGGGCATCTACCGGTTCATGGGCGGCAAGGACCTGGAAGATGTGGTGGACGGCGCGAAGTTCCTCGTCGCGAGCGAGAAAGTGGATGCCAAGCGCATCGGTGTTTATGGCGGCAGCTACGGCGGATTTATCACCCTGATGGCGCTGTTCACCACACCGGACGTGTTCGTGGCGGGCGCGGCCCTGCGTCCGGTGACCGACTGGTCGCACTACAACCACGGCTACACGGCCAACATCCTCAACACACCACAAACCGATCCCGAAGCGTACAAGAAGAGTTCGCCCATCTTCCACGCGGCGGGCCTCAAGAATCGGTTGCTCATCCTGCACGGCATGGTGGACACCAACGTGTTCTTTCAGGACTCTGTGCGCCTGGCGCAGCGACTAATCGAGTTGCGCAAGGAGAACTGGGAACTGGCCGGGTACCCCGTGGAGAATCATGCGTTCACGGAAGAGACCAGTTGGGCGGACGAATACAAACGCATCCTGAAGCTCTTTGAAACGGAACTGCGTGGCGTGCGGTGATTGACGTCCTGTCGCTCTTTCGTCAATCCGGCGCCCTCCATGAAGGGCACTTCCGGCTGTCGTCGGGCCTGCACAGCTCGGGCTACCTGCAATGCGCGCTCGTGCTCCAGCATCCCGAACAGGCGGCGCCGCTTGGCAGCGCGCTGGCCGACGCGTTGCGTGATCTGAATCCTACGGTCGTGTTGTCGCCCGCGCTTGGCGGGTTGATCATCGGGCATGAGGTGGCGCGCGCGCTTGGTGTGCGCGCGATCTTCGCCGAGCGCCAGGAGCAAATGCTGACGCTGCGGCGCGGCTTCACGCTGTCGGCAGACGACCGCGTGGTGGTCATCGAAGACGTGGTGACCACCGGCGGGTCCACGCGCGAGACGATGGTGGTGGCGCGGCAGGCCGGCGCCACGGTGGTCGGTGCGGGATCGATCATCGATCGCAGTGGCGGCGCGTCTTCGCTCGACGTGCCCTTCCGTGCGCTCGTGGCTCTGGCGTTGCCCACATACAACCCGGAGACGTGCCCGCTCTGCGCGGCGGGACAACCGATCACCAAGCCCGGCTCCAGGGCTTAGGCACCATGACGACTCCATGGATCTTCCTGGCACTTCATGGTGAAAGGCGCTTAGCTCAGGGACGACCAGGATAATGAGGGTGCTGCGGCTGCTCGTGGCCTACGACGGCACGCGGTTTTGCGGCTTTCAGCGGCAGGAAAACGGTCCCACGATACAGGCCGCGATCGAAGACGCCTTGCAGCCGTTCACGACCCGACCCGTGTTTGGCGCGGGTCGCACTGATGCCGGCGTCCATGCGTTGGGCCAGGTGGCATCGGTGGAGTGTGGCACCGACCATTCCGTGGCTGTCATTCGGCGGGCGCTCAACGTCAAGCTCGACCGCGATATCCGGGTGCTTGAGGTCGTGGACGCCGCCGACGGATTCAACGCCAGGTTTGATGCCGTCGGCAAGACCTACAGGTATCGCATCGCCACTGAAGAAGTCGTGTCGCCGTTTGCGCATCGCTACCTGTGGCAGGTGGCGCACCCACTCGATGTGGCGGCCATGCAGACGGCCACGTCCGGACTGCTCGGGACGCACAATTTTGCCGTGTTCATGTCCAGCGGATCGGACGTGCTCGACACGGTTCGCACGGTCGATCGCGCGGATCTTCGCGTGAGGGGCGACGAACTGGTATTCGAGGTGCATGGCAACGGGTTTCTCCGCCACATGGTGCGGGCCATCGTCGGCACTCTGGTCGAGGTCGGGGCCGGCCGTCGGGCCCCCTCGTCGATCGCAGAGCTCATCGAGTCGCGGGATCGCGGTCAGGCGGGCGATACGGCTCCGGCGCAGGGGTTGACGCTCGTGTCGGTGGACTATCGGTAGCCGGTGCTAAACTCCCTGCATGGCGCTCGCTGATGTGCTGGCCGCCGTGCCGAAGGGATCGCCTGAAGAGGCTCTTTCGCGGCGGCTCGACTTCGACCGTTTACCCAAACACGTGGCCATCATCATGGATGGCAACGGCCGGTGGGCGGCCGAACGACACTTGCCGCGTGTGGAGGGGCATCGGGCCGGCATCGAGTCGGTGCGCGACACCGTCGAAACCTCTGCGCGGCTTGGCTTGTCGGTGCTGACCCTCTACGCCTTTTCTGTGGAGAACTGGAAGCGCCCGGTGCCGGAAGTGTCGGCGCTGATGGGATTGCTTCGGCATTACCTGCGGGCCGAACTCAAGACCCTGCTCAAGAACAACATCCAGTTTCGCGTGATTGGGCAACTCGATCGCCTGAGCCCGGACGTGCGCGAGGAACTGGAAGCCGCTGTCGTACGGACCGCCACGAATACCGGCATGGTGTTCAACATCGCGCTCAGCTACGGCGGACGCGCCGAGATCGTGGACGCCGCGCGTCAGGCGATCATCCGCGGCATCGCGCCCGAGGCGCTTGACGAGGACAGGTTCTCGTCGCTCCTCTATACGGCCGGGCAGCCCGATCCGGACCTGTTGATCCGGACCAGCGGCGAGATGCGCGTGAGCAACTTTCTGCTCTGGCAGATCGCGTACGCGGAAATCTGGGTCACGGATACGTTCTGGCCCGACTTCCGCGCGCGGCACCTCCTTGAGGCCGTGGCCGACTACCAGAGGCGCGATCGTCGCTACGGCGCAGTCTCGTCCGACCCGGTCGGAGCGACCAAATAATGCGTGACCCGCGTCCTTAGCGCCGTCGTGCTCATCGCGATCGTCGGCGGGGTCCTGTGGCTGGGACCCTGGTGGGCCACGCTCTGGCTCTCGGCGCTGATCGCCGCGTTGGCGGCCGGCGAAGTGGCCGGCTTGTCTCGCGCCATCGGTGCTCCGGTCCCCGTGCTCTTTGTCGCGGTTGCCGCGATGGCCGTGTGCGCGGTTGTGCCCATCGGCATGGCGAATGGCGCGGCGGTGATCGTGGTGTTGCTGGCCCTGGTCGTTGGCGCAGGCATCGTGACGATGGCCGGAGGGCCGCCGTCGCCGGCCATGATCACGGCAGCGGCCGTCACGGTGATGGCGCCCCTGTATGTCGGCCTTCCGCTGGGTGCACTCGTGTGGATCGACGTCATATTTGGCCCCCGTCCGGTCATTTTCCTCATCGCGACGATCGCGATCAGTGATTCGGCCCAGTACGTCACCGGGCGCATATTCGGCCGGAGTAAACTGGCGCCCGCGGTGAGCCCCGCCAAGACGGTCGAGGGCGCACTTGGAGGCCTGGTGGCCGCTGCCGCGACCGGCGCGCTCCTGGGGCCGCTGTGGGGACAGGTGGTGTCTCCCCTGGAAGGGATCGCGCTGGGCGTCATCCTGTGCGTCATCGGGATCACGGGCGACCTTTTTGAGTCGCTGCTCAAGCGCAGCGCCGGCGTGAAAGACAGCTCCGCCCTCATTCCCGGGCACGGCGGCGTGCTCGATCGCATCGACGCCTATCTGTTTGCCATACCCGCGTACCTGCTGTTTCTGCGGTACGCCGCATGATTCGCCTCGCCATTCTCGGCTCCACCGGATCGATCGGCCAGAGCGCGTTGTCGGTGGTGGACGCGCATGCCGATCGGCTCCACGTGGTGGCGCTCGCGGCCGGGCACAACACCGCGCGGCTGGCTGAACAGGTGATCAAATACCGGCCGTCGCTTGTCAGTGTGGCAACCCCGGATGGCCTGGCCGACCTGCACGCGCTCCTGCCGCCCGGCGCCCGGCCGGCGGCGATGGACGCGGGCGCGCACGGGTTGCTCTCGGCCGCGACCCATCCCGACGTGGACGTGGTGCTGTGCGCGTCGTCGGGTGCAGCGGGCCTTGAAGCGGCGCTTGCCGCCATCGATCACGGCAAGACCGTGGCGCTCGCGAACAAAGAGGTGCTGGTGATGGCGGGCGCCCTGATGGTGGATGCGGCGCGGCGCCGCGGCGTGTCGTTGCTGCCCGTGGATTCCGAACACAACGCCATTCACCAGTGTTTGCACGGCCGCGCGATCGGCGAAGTCCGGCGCCTGATTCTCACCGCATCGGGAGGGCCATTCCGCGGGTGGACCACCGAGGCGCTGGCACGCGTGACGCCGGCCGACGCCTTGCGCCATCCCACGTGGCAGATGGGGAAGAAGATCACGGTGGATTCATCCACGTTGATGAATAAGGGGCTCGAGGTCATCGAGGCGCGGTGGCTGTTCGATGTGACGCCGAATCAGATCGCGGTGGTCGTCCATCCGCAGTCGATCGTGCATTCGATGGTGGAGCTGCGCGACGGGTCGGTGATTGCGCAACTGGGTGTCACCGACATGCGGCTGCCGATTCAGTACGCCTTCGCGTATCCGGCCCGCTGGGATGCGCCCATCCCCCCGCTCGACGTCACCCGCATGGGCCAGCTCGACTTCATGCCGCCGGACCCGGAGCGTTTCAGATGCCTGCAACTGGCGTATGACGCACTCGAACACGGTGGCGCGTGGCCGGCGGTCCTTAATGCCGCCAACGAGGTGGCCGTGGAGGCCTTTCTGGCCGGGCGACTGGGGTTCCTCCAGATTCCCGTCGTGATTGAACGCGCGCTTGAGGCGGCGGGCCGCGAAACGAGTGTGCCCCGTTCATTGGCCGATGTCAGGGCCACCGATGCGTGGGCCCGGCGTCATGCGTCCGAAACCGCCGGTACGCTACCATCGTCATAGACCCTGACAGGTTTCTTGCATATGGCCAACATTACCGGGTTTCTTCAGACGATTCTGCCGTTCCTCTTTGTGCTCGGCGTGTTGATCTTTGTCCACGAACTCGGGCATTTCCTGGTGGCGCGCTGGTACGGCGTCAAGGTGCTGACGTTTTCGCTGGGCTTCGGGCCGAAGCTGGTCAAGGTCACTCGGGGCGATACCGAGTACTGCATCAGCATCATCCCGATCGGCGGCTACGTGAAGCTGGCTGGCGAGTCGTCTGAAGACACGCCATCGGGAGACCCTTCCGAGTTCCTGTCCAAGAGCAAGTGGGTGCGGGTGCAGGTGTACCTGGCCGGCCCCATCATGAACATCCTGCTGGCGCTCATCCTGACGACCGCGATCCTGACGCAGGGCGCCGATGTTCCCCTGTACCGGTCGTCGCCGCCGGTCATTGGCCTTGTGGCTGCCGATGGCGCAGGAGCGCGCGCCGGGCTGCAGGTGGGCGATCGTGTGTTGCGCGTGAATGATTCGGCGGTGGAAACCTGGGACCAGTTTGATATGGCCGTTCTGCCGAAGGCCAATCAGGAACTCACGCTCGCGATCGAACGCAACGGCAGCTACCTGGACATCAAAGTCACGCCCGACCTGGCGGGAGACATTGTCGATTTCGGCGAATTGAACGTCGGCCCACGACTGCGGCCGCAGGTGGCGCAGGTGTTGCCCGGACAGCCGGCAGAGAAGGCCGGCATCCTGACCGGCGACGTGCTGGTGGCGGTGGCGGGTGAGAAGGGCCTGACGCGCGAGCAGGTGATCGAGCGCATCCAGAAAAGCGCGGGTGTGCCCATCACGTTCACGATCGAGCGCGGCGGAGTGCCGCAGGACGTGACGATCGTTCCCGAAAAGAACGGCGACGTTGGCGTGGTGGGCGTGTCAATCTCCGGGGCGGAAACCCGCAGAGTGGATCCTGATCTGGTGACTGCGATGGGCATGAGCGCCACACAGACGTGGGAAGCTGCCGTGCTGACGGTGACCACGCTGGCGGGGCTGTTCACGACAGAGACGCCCGTCAACAACCTTGTCGGCCCGGTGGGCATTGCCCGGATGTCTGGCGCCACCGCCCAGCTCGGCTGGCTTCCGCTGCTGGGTCTGATGTCGATGATCAGCCTCCAGCTCGGGCTGCTGAACCTGATGCCGATTCCGATTCTCGACGGCGGCCACATCACGATCATTGCCCTCGAGGGCCTGGCCCGCCGCGACTTCAGCGTGAAGGTCAAGGAGCGCATTCTCTTCGCGGGCTTTGCGCTGATTCTCATGCTGATGGTGACCGTCGTCTTCAACGACGTGGTGCGGCTGATCCGGTAGAACGACAGCACATGGCCTCGTGGCGCACGAACGTATTGAAGCTGGCGGTCATCGCCATGAGTTCGATGCCGCAGTACGACTGCGACCCCTTTTCAGATCCGGCCGCGCGGTTGGCGACGTGCCTGGAGCGCGCGATCAAGGCGCAAGCCGGGACTCGATCGATGGTGCACGCCAGTTGCGACATCAAGATCACCGGCCGGTACGTCATCGTGCTGCATCCTGCCGGGGAATTGGGCCGGGATGAACTGGTGTCGGCCGGGCTTCCGGATGCGCTGGTCCAGGAGCTCCGGTCGATGAGGATGCGCGGCAACCCTGCGATCTATGTGATTGCCGCCGACAAGACCGTGTCTGGTTATGGCGCCGGCCGATCGATCATGAGCAGCCGGACATCGGTGCAGACCGCGTTCGTGCAGATCAATACACTGATGGTCGTGACGAAGAATACCCAGCCTGTCTCGATTGCGGTGGGCGGCACGCCCACCGTACGCGTCATCGAGCGCATTCGCTGATCGCGCGCGAGTCGCTCTACCGCGCTTCCGCTTCGGCCGCCAGATGCCCGAACGAGGGCCAGTCGGGGCCTTCGAGAATCGACGCCCACAACTGCTGCGCCTCGCGCCGTTTGCCGTTGATGAGATACCACGCGCTGACCCCATAACGAACGGCCGTGGCGCCGGAGCCCTCTCCGGCGGCCTTGAGTACGGCCTCTGGTGTGCGCTCGCCCTTGTACATCAGCAGCAGCGAGTGATAGCTGCCGTTTTCGATGACGTCCAGGCGCTCATCGATGGGCAACAACACCGCCGCCGCCTCTTCCGTCCTGCCTGCCCGGCGCAGCGACAGGTACAGCCAGTGGCTTGCGGCCACGAGGTTGTCGGCGTTGCGGACCACGTCGCGAGCCTTGTTCCAGGCGTCGGCCGCGCGGGTGAAGTCCTTCTTGATGTAGTAGCCCAGGGCGAGGTGGTAGTAGATGTTGGAGTGCAGTGTGCTCGTGGGCGTCTTGCGCGCGTTGGGCTGCCCATCGGGCTCCACTTGATCCGGCTGGTTGGTGATGAGCGTCACTGCCTGTTCGAAGTCGGCGATCGCGAGGTCGATTTCACGAATGGTGAGATAGCGATGGCCTCGGTGGCGATAGAACCGCGCGTCGTTGGGGAAACGCGTGATGCCTTCGGTGAAGAGTCCGATCGCCTCGCGGAACCGGCCGAGGTAGGCCGTGCGGCGCCCAACCCAGATGCGCGCATCAGGGTCTTCGCGATTGATCTCGAATGCGCGAACGGCCGTGGCGAGTTGCGCTTCCATGCGCGCCTGCGCGTCGGGAGCCATCGGGGGCGTCGAGAGCTTCCGGCCCAGCAGGGACGTGGCCTCCGCATTCTGCATGCTGGCAGTGAGTACTGCTGTGAGGCCACCGGCCACGAGGGTCAGGAATAAAAAAAGTGTGCGCGCCATGCGCGCCATCCTATCCCAGCGGGAAGAACCTCTGCTATGTTTGAGGCATGGGTGATTCGGGCGAAGGCCTTATTGACGCGGATACGAGAATTCAGGAACTGGCCGATGAGCGAGAGGCCGCTCGGCGCGAGAAGCGGTCGCCGCAGCCGACGGTTGATCCGGTCACAAAGGCGCAGGTGACGTCGCTGACGCTGGGGCTGTCTGAACTGCGGCGCCAGCTGGAAGCGACCGAACACCCCGTGCGCCAGAAGCAACTCAAGGCCGCCATTGCGGACGTTGAGAAACGGCTCGCGACACTCGGCTAAAGCGCCACGAACGAGTGCTCGCCTTTAACAAGCGACGCGCTATTTCTTCCGGAGAATGGGGTACGTCTTCGCTGCGGCGTTGCCGAGAATGTCGTCCAAATAGTTCCACGCCGTCAGCCCATCGTCTGACTTCGGTTCCAAAAGGTAAAACGTCAGGCGCGAGAGTTTCTGGTTCATCGCCACGGCGTATGAGCCGACCGGAGCGGTGACGTCACTGGCGGCCCAGACGCCGTCGAGGCTGCGCAATCCGTGGCTGCCGGTATCGATCGAGTTGGTGGCGGGGCGCTGGGTGTTGGCTGAGATCGAGAATTGCTCAAGGCCTGTTGTGGCCACGGTGGTTCTTCGCATCTGCACACCGTGGGCGCGCAGCAGGTCCAGCGCTTTGATGGCGCCCGCTGGAATGTAGTACTCGGTCGGCACGGTCTCGGTCGTGGTTGGCTCGAACCACAGGCGGTCTACCATCTGTTCCGCCTTGATGACGTCCTTGCGGCGGTTCATATTGCGGCCGTTGATGGGATTCTTTTCGTCCTCGACCTCGCCCATCAGAATCTCGATCATGCCGCCAGTGCGAATCTGCGCACGGGTGGCGTGTGTCTGGCCCGTCAGCGCCTCGCGGTCGGCGGCATCCACCGTCGTCCGGATCTTTGACACGTGCTGGTGCGCGAAGTTCATCGCTTCTTCGATGAAGTAGTTGGTGGCCTGAATCCGGTCTTTGAACGTGGCGTAGGCGTACGCCTCGCTCAGCAGCGCAAAGCGGTTGCGCATGCCGACGTAGTTGTTGTGGAAGCGGGGCACGTGCTCGAACGTGCCCCAGAACCGGGGGCCGGCCGGAACGGCCGGGGTCTGCGGCTGCGCCGTGGGCGGAGTGGTCGGGGGCGGCGTTGCGGTCGCGGCCCCGGCGCCTGCCGCGCCGCCGCGTGCTGCGCCAGGCGCGCCCTGACCGCCACCGCGGCCTCCGCGGCCGCCGGGGTTGCCTGCGTTGCCGTAGTAGAACGTCTCCCACTGGTGCTTGTCGCGGATGGCCTTGGTGACAAACGGGAACCACTCGTCCTTCATCATCGACATGATGCCGGCGTTGGTGTTGGGGTTGAGCGGGGGCGAGTACGTGAGGTGGTATCCGTGTGTGGATCCGTCGGAGGTGTGCAGGTCCATGCCGACGTACGGGTCGTAGTCGTTCCAGAGCGTTGCGAAGGCCCGCCCCTCAGGCGTTTCGAGCTTCATGAAGTCGCGATTGATGTTGATGTTCTGGCCGTTGGCGCGTGTGCCCTGACCGTTGATGGGGCCGTTCTGCACGCCGCGGTTGGTCAGTGAAAAGCGCTCGTTGCCGTCGGCGTTGAAAATCGGCGTGATGAGAAAGACCATTGTCTCGAGCCAGTCGGCGTGTTTGCCCTGCGCGAACTCGCGCAGCAGGACGAGGGCCGCTTCCTTGCCCTCCACCTCACCGGCGTGGATGTTGCCCTGAATATGGACGCGCAACTTGCCGGAGGCTTTGACCGAGGCCGCGCTCGCGTCCTTCAGGCCCGTGCCGACCACCGCCAGCGGCATCATCCGGCCTTCGTAGGTGGTGCCGTAGCTGATCACGCGGATGTTCGGCGACGCATCATCCACAATCGTCATGAACCCGAGCACCTCGGCGTAGGTCGACGTCGATCGGTACTCCGACGACTCGGCCACAGTTTTGAGCGAATCGAGCTGCGAGGGCTGTTGCGCGAGGCCGGGAACGGTCAGCGCGGCGATGACGGCCAGTGAAAGCAGGGATCGTGACATAGGGCAGGGAACCTCTGGGCCCCGATTATAATCGCGCGTATGCCCCGAACCTTCATCCGAGTGAGTGTGGTCCTGACGTTACTGGTGATGGCCTGGCTCCCACTGGGTGCCGACAAGCCCCTGTTCACGCAGGCGTTCTCTTCTGGCGAGTTCACGGCGCGGCGCGCGAAGGTCATGCAGTCGATAGGCGACGGCGTGGCCATCCTGGCCGGTGCGGCCGAGCCGGCCGCCTATACCAAGTTTCAGCAGGGTAAGCAGTTCTTCTATCTCTCGGGCGTCGAGGTGCCCCGCGCGATTCTGCTGATTGACGGCCGGACCAAGACATCCACGTTGTTCCTGCCGGCGCGCACGTCGGCCTCGGACCGGTCTGAAGGGCCCCTGCTGGCCCCTGGAGACGAGGCCGCCCGCCTGACGGGCATCGAGCAGGTGGTGGACCGCGTCACGTTTGACGAGGTGGTGAAGAGCGTGGCCGCCGGAGGCCGATCGATCTACTTCCCGTTCCGGAGCGAGTCGCTGGGCGCGGCGGCGCCCGATCGCATCTCGAACCACGAGCGCGCGGTCGCGGCCGACCCGTGGGACGGCCGGGCGTCCAAGGACGCCGTGTTTCGCGAGAAGTTGCGCATGGCCGCGCCGAAGTCGGAAATCCTGAATCTCGACCCGTTTGTGGACCGCATGCGCATGATCAAGAGCGCCGAAGAGATCAAGATCATGCGCGAGACCACGCGTCTGTCGAGCCTGGCGATTCTCGAGTCCATGAAGTCGGCGAAGCCCGGAATGTACGAGTACGAGATTGAGGCGATTGCCGACTACATCTTCAAGCGCCACAACGCGCAGGGCATCGGATACTACGCACTGGTCGCGACCGGCACCAACGCCTTCTGGCCGCACTACCACGCGGCGCAGAGCCGGCTCGAAGACGGTGACATGGTGCTGATGGACTACGCCCCGGACGTGTCGTACTACACGACCGACGTCACGCGCATGTTCCCGGCGAACGGCACCTTCTCTCCACGGCAGCGCGAGATGTACGGCATCTACCTGAAGCTGTACCAGGCGCTGATGTCGTCGATTCGGCCGGGCCCGGCCGCCGCGTCACTCGCCAATGCCCACGCGAAAATGACGCAGATCCTGGAGACGTTCACCTTCACCGACCCGAAGATCAAGGAGGCCGCCGAACGGTTCGTGGCCGGCTACGCCAAGCCACGCACCTCGTTCGGGCACTGGCTCGGCATGGAAGCGCACGATGTGGCCGGCGCCAACTTCGATGGCGTCTATCTGCCCGGCATGATGCTGACGATCGAACCCGCGCTCACGATTGCCGACGAACGCATTTACATCCGTCTGGAAGACGCAATCCTCATCACTGCCACGGGTTACGAAAACCTGTCGGGGCCGCTGCCGATGGAGATGGCGGACATCGAGAAAGTGATGAAGGAGCCGGGGTTGGCGGACCTGTGGAGAATTGGGAAGTTGGGAAGTTAGGACGCTAGGAAATTAGGAACTGGGAAAGTGGGGAAGTGGGGAACTACACTCCGTACGTAGCGCGGCCTGGGTCTCAAGGCCGCGGAACACTGATGTACGTAGCGCGGCCTGGGTCTCAAGGCCGCGGAATAGTGATGTTCGTAGCGCTGGCCCTTGGCGTTGCGGCCTGCGGGCGCGAAGCGCCAGGCCCAGCCTCAGCGCCGAGTCTGCGGCCATCCATCCTGCTTGTCACGCTCGATACCACGCGTGCGGACGCGATTGGGCCAGAGGCGAAGGGCGTGGAGACGCCGGCGTTTAATCGATTGGCCGTTCGTGGGCGGGTGTTCTCGCAGGCGTACGCGACCGTCCCTGAGACCCTGCCGTCGCACAGCTCAATGATGACCGGCGCGTACCCGGGGGGACATGGCGTCCACGAGAACGCGCGGTTCCTGGCGGCCACGCATCCGGTGGTGGCCGAGGCACTCAAGACATCTGGCTATCGCACGGCGGCTTTTGTCTCGTCGTTTGTCCTCGCCCGCCGGTTCGGCCTCGCACGCGGGTTCGACGTGTACGACGATGAGCTGGGGGGCGGGCGGGCAGAGCGTACATCGCGTGAGACCACCGATCACGCGCTCGCGCATCTGGCGCAGGCCTCTGGCCAGGAGCCGTTGTTCATGTGGGTCCACTACTTCGACGCGCACGCGCCGTACGAACCGCCCGAGCCCTATCGCAGCCGCTATCCGAACGATCCCTATCGTGCGGAGGTGGCAGCCATGGATGAGCAACTGGGCCGCCTCGTCGACGGCTTTGAAGCGCGGGTGGCGGCGCGAGGTGGGACGTCCGCTATTGTCGTCGCAAGCGACCATGGCGAAGGCCTGGGTGATCACGGCGAACCGCAACATGGCCATCTCCTTTACCAGTCCACGATGCGGGTGCCGCTCGTGGTGGTGGGGCCCGGAGTGCCGGCTGGTGTGGCGGACACGCCGGTGAGCACGCGTCGGGTCTTTCACACGCTGACCGGGTGGGCAGGACGTCCGTCGAGTGAGAGCTTGAGCGCGGCGACGCCATCCGCCGAAGTGGTGATTGGCGAAGCGATGAAGCCGTTTCTGCAGGCGGGATGGCAGCCGCAGATCATGGCGATCTCGGGCTCGCTGAAGGCGATCCTCGCGGGCCGAATCGAGGTCTACGACCTGCTGGCCGATCCCGGCGAGGTGCGCGACCTTGGGACGTCGGCGTCGCTGCCGGTGCCCGTCCGTGCGGTGCTGGACGACTATCCCGTGCCTTCAGTTGAACCCGAGGGAGCCGCCTCCGCCACTCCGCTCGATCAGGACGCGCGACAGAAGCTGGCGAGCCTCGGTTACGTCAGCGGCTCAACGCCACCGGTGGTGCGTCGCGATGCGCCCAGGCCGGCGGACATGGTGCGCCTTCTTCCACTGGTGGACACCGCGTCCACACTCTTTGTGCAGGGCCGCTACGAACAGGTCGTGCCCCTCCTGAGGCAGATTCTGGCCGCCGACCCGTTCAACCTGGATGCGACGATGCGCCTGGCAACGGCGTATTCATCGCTCGGCAAGGATGCCCTGGCGGTGGAGGCGTTCCGGCGCGCAGGGACGTTGGCGCCGAAGTCCCAGGACGTGCGCCTGTACCTGGCGTTGCACCTCGCTCGCGGTCTCGAATGGCGCGGCGCCGTGCCGATTCTTGAGCGGGTGCTGGTCGAGTCACCCGAGCGGGTGCCAGCGCTTGAGGCGCTGGCCCTCGCGCGCGAGCGCGAGGGCCGGCTCGCAGACAGCGTGGCGTTGCGCCAGCGTCTGTTCGCCTTGCGCCCGGCGTCACCGGCCGAGCTGGTGCAGCTCGGCCAGGTGGCGATGGGCGCGCAGCAGACGGAGGTGGCGATTGGGGCGTTTGAGTACGCGAGCGCCGCGCAGGGCGCGGCGTTCGCGCGGCACCTGGAATTGGGCGTCCTGTACCTCGCCGCGCGTCGTCTGGACGACGCGCGGCGGGTGCTGGACCTGGTGCCGGCGGCGCATCCGGCGCGGGCGATGGCGCTGTTCAAGCGCGCGCAGGTGAGTGTGCTGCTCAACGAACCGGACAGCGCGGCTCGGATTGAGGCCGCGCGGCGCGGCGCGGATGCCACGACGCGCTCGCTCATCGCCACCGAGCGTCTGTTCAGAAAATGACGTCGGGTGTCTTTTTCGCTGAAAAAGACACCCGACGTGTTTTCGGTTTGGCGGACACAAAAAAAGGCCCGGCGGGGGAACCCCCGCCGGGCCTTCGTGTCTGCGCCCCAGTCCTAGAACTGGAACCGCGCCGCCACTTCCAGCCGCCGCGGCGAGAAGTACGAGCGTGGCGTATTGAACAGCGAGCTGTTCTTGCTCGGCTCGAAGTTGTAGCCGGTCTGCTTGTTCATCACGTTGAACAGGTCCGCAGCAATCTGCAGGTTGTACCGTCCGCCGAACCGGAAGTTCTGCGTGTAGTTCAGGTCTGCCTGCCAGTGCGACGGCGTCAGCCGCGTGCCCGCAGCCTCCGCATTGCGAATCGTGTCGCTCGTGCTGGTGCCGATGATCGAGGCCGGATACGCCTTGTGGTCCCACGCCTCCCAGGGCTGCCCCGACTGCGCAATCGCATACGCACCGACCGTCGCCTGCCACGGCAGCGTGTAGTAGCCGTAGACCTTCAGCATGTGGCGACGGTCGCCGCGCAGGTCGCCTTCCTTGTTGTCCCACACCTGCCGTCCGCCGCCGTCGGCCAGGTTCGACGAACCGATGAAGATGGCCGCGTCGTTGCCGACCGTGGTGTTGTCCTGGTCGAAGTTCCCGTAGTAGTGGCTCCAGGTGTAGGACCCACGGACAAACACGTTGCCCGAGCGGTATTCAGTTTCCGCAGTGGCCTCGTAGTACTTCGAATACGCCCCGTCGAGTTCGGCGATCACGTACGACGACCCCAGCGCGACCGAGCCGCCGCTGCCGATCTGCGTGCGCCTCGCGTCCAGGTCCGGAATATACAGCTCACGCGGCACGCCCGCCGGAGGGTTGAAGGCCACACGTGCGTTGTTATTGGTGTCTTCCCAGAAGTGTTTACCCGAGCGGTACCGGCCGTAGACGCGCGACGTCAACTTGTCGCTCAGCTGCATGCTGGTGCCGATCATGTACTCGTCCACCGACCGGGGGGTCATGTCCGCCACGAACAATTTGCCCGACGACGAACCGACCGGTACGGCGGCGAAGAGATTGCCGTTGGCATCGAAGTGCGCATCCACAAACGTGCCGGTGAGGTTGCGATCCCACGACGCCGCGCGAGGCAGGGAGCTGGCGGCTGGATTGTAGCGGGCGTAGCTGGCAAAAATCGTGTCGCCACCTTCGAACGTCCGCACCGCACTCACGCGCGGCTGCACCATCTTTTTCCAGGGGATGTCGTACATCTTGTACTCGGTCCCGGGCGACGAGACGTAGCCCGACAGCGTCCCCGCCTCCTCCTTGAGGCCCTGTCCGTACAGCGTGTCATTGCTGACGATCGCGCCGATGTTGAACGACCAGTTACGCCACCGGATCGTGTCGTTGATCTCGACGCTCTGCGACCGGTACTTCGACCTGATCGGCGCGGCGACCCCGGTTGACTGTGCCTGGTAGCGGGCCGTGAAGTAGATCGGCACGCCGTTCAGCGACGTGCGCGACCCTGGAATCGTGATCTCGCCCCACCCGTTCGACCCGCGCAGCAGGTCTTCGCGGTCTTCGTACCACTGGTACCCGGCGTGCAGCTCGTGCGTCATCGTGTTGCCGAACGAGATGTTGTACGCCAGTTGAATCTGGTCGCGGAAGAAGTCCTGATCGTTGAACTGGCTCGCGTAACCGTTGACGCCAGCGGTGCGCACACCGCTCGCGTTGACGTAACCGTACTTGTCGAGGAACGGCTGCAGGAACGCGTTGAACGCCGCGTTGCCGCTGACCGGCGTCGGCAGGGACAGCCGGCCCTGCGTGTCCAGGTTGGCCACGTCCAGCCGCGAGCCGAGGGCGCTCGACGGCACGGCCGCCGAGACAAAGTCGGGCTTGCTCAGGTTCTGATTGTCAAAGCGCGTGTACTTCGCCGTGGCGACGCTGCGCGAACTGATGACCCACGACCCTTCCGCGATCGTGATCTTCTGCGACGCTTCCTCGCCTGATCCCGTGGTGCTGGACGCGTTCGATGAGAAGAGATTGCTGACGTCCTCGCGCGTCGAGTCGCGATAGCTGACATTCAGCAATACGTCCCGGACTGGCGTCAGCGTGATCTTGCCGAAGTACTCGTTGCGCACACGCTCAAACTGCGGAAGCGGACCATACAGATTCGCGCGGTTCTCGCGCGTGATCTCGGGACGGTAATACGACCCGTAGAAAAACGCCTTGTTGGGCAGGAGCTGGCCGCCGAGACTGCCGGTCATCCAGGTCCGCTTCTGTTCGAACTGCGACACCTGGCCGCTCTTCAGGTCGGCCGACATCGCATCGTTCTGCAGCTTATAGCTCAGTTCGCCGATGAGCCGGCTGGTGCCCGACTTGCTGACCGAGTCAATCGTGAAGCCGCCCGATCGGTCGAAGTCCACGGCCCGCGCGCCGCCCTTGATGGTCGTCACCTGCGCGATGTCATGCGCGGACGGTTCCGTTGACAACGTGCCGAAGAGCGGCAGGGTCACGTTGACGCCGTCAAACTGGTAGACGTTGTCCTGGCCGCTGCCGCCCGAACTCGGGCCGCGCACGGCGTCCTGCGAGTACTGCACGCCGGGGATCAGCTTGAGCAGATCACGATACTCATTGCCGACCGGCAGCGACGCGATCTGTCTCGCCGACACGCCGCTCTTGATCGTGGCCGCGCCCGGATCCACCAGGCTCGCCGTGGCCGTCACCGTGACCGTCTCACTGACGCCCGAGATCGACAGCGTCGCGTTGACGAACGTGTCCTGCGAGAGCTGCACCTGCGCCGTGCGCGTGACCGTCTGCATGCCCGACAGCGTGAACGTCACGGTATAGGTTCCGGGGGGCAGGGCCGACAATCGGAAGTCACCGTTGGCGCCGGTGACCGCCATGCGTCCACCCGGCAGCACATCGCCCGTGGCTTCCACGGTGACACCAGGCAGCAATGACCCGTCGCTGGCCGTGACGCGGCCGGTCATCGCACCGGTCGACTGGGCCAAAGCGGTGACCGGGGCCAGCAACAGCCCCAACACCGCGAGGATTACTAACTTGTGACGCATTTGTCCTCCATCTGTAAAGATTCCAAGAATTTCTTGGAGATTCGCAGGAGATGCTACTACATCCCCGAGGCGCGAACGGCTGCCCCAAGCAGCCCCGCGCCGGGATTGAGAATAACCGAGACGGGCATGGTTCGCAGCAGGTCCGACAGGGGGGCTTTCCCGCAGAATGCGTCGAGAAACGGCCCCGTCTCAAGGGCCGGCAGCACTTTGGGCGCGATGCCCCCGCCGATGTAAACCCCGGCCGTGGCCACCGACCGCAGCGCCAGGTTGCCGGCCTCGGCCCCATACGCCTCCACGAACATCTCCAGCGCTTCCACGCACTGCTCACACGCCCCTGAGAGCGCGCAGGCGCTGATCGCCGCCGGCATCTCGCCGTGCTCCACCTCTGACCCGATGACGCGACAGGCGACCCCGGTGCCCGTCACGCCGTGCGTGAACCGGAAGATGTTCACCAGCCCAGGGCCGGAAATGACCCGGTCGTTGTCCACACGGCCATGGATCGTCGTCAACTGCGCCACCAGCGCCAATTCACGCGGCGTGCGCGCCGCAAAGTCCGCATGGCCGCCTTCCGATGCTGACGGCACAAACCGACCGCCCACGTAGTGCAGCAAGGCCTCGCCCAGGCCCGTGCCCGCGGCGATGATCGCGGCGTTGCCCCCCGTCACCCGCACGCCGTCCTGCAGCACGGCAATCTCATGGGGCTCGAGCACCGTCACGGCGTGAGCCATCGCCTCCAGATCATTGAGCAACTGCACGGGACAGTCGCCAAGCCGGTCGGCCAATGTCGAGAGGTCCGCCAACCACGGCACATTGGTCAGCCGCGCGACCAGGCCCGTCACTGGCCCGGCCACCCCGATGCACACCGCCGTGAGTGCCGACGCCGCGCGTGTGTCGTCAAGGAAGACCTGCGTCAATTCGTCGAAGCTGTCAAAGTCGAGCGTGGCGTACTCCCGGACCACCAGGGTTCGCGGACGACCCCGGTCGCGCTCGAAGAGTCCCAGGAGCGTCTTGGTTCCACCGATGTCACCCGCGAGGAGCATGGGCAGATGCTAACATCGGCCACAGACTGCTCGTGAGCATGCCCGCGCCAATTCCCGTGGATCACCCCTTTGCCGCAGCGCACGTCTCGGTGGTAGGCAAGGGTGGTGTGTTGTCGCGCCGGGACCTCCGTTCGGTGGTGGAGCGCCTCGGGGGCACCTGCGCCTTCACCGTCAATCCCAACACCACCATCATTGTGACCACCGGTGACCCCCTGCCGGCCGAATGGCCCGCGTCCGTGCGGCGGGTGATGACCGAGGATGAATTGTGCCGCACCGCCGGTCTGCCGGATCTCGAGACGTTGCGCGCCCAGTACTACTCCTCCCGCGATTTGCAGGGGATGTACCCCGGCCTTCGTGACGATCACCTCCGGTACCTCGAAAAGTGGGGACTCATTCGCACGGTGGCCGGGCGCTATTCGTTCGCCGACCTGCACGTGGTGAAGGCCGCAACCGCTGATCTGGAACGCGGACTCTCGCTGCACGCGATTCTGCGTGCGATGCTCGCCGAGCGCACGGGCCAGATGGCCTTCGACTTCCAGCCGACCCGCACCGACCGCCCGCGCGCGCGCGTGGTGTCGCTCCCGGAGCGGCGCAGGTCGGCCACCTCGCTGTTTCCCAGCGATCGCGCCGAGGCGATTCAGACGGCCAACTACACCCTGGCCGCCAAGTACTTCCTCGAGGGCGCCGAACTCGATGATGGAGATGAGCGGAGCCTGGAGGGTGCGTCGTCGGCCTATCGCCGGGCATTGTTGTTCGACCCGATGCTGGTACCGGCGCTGGTCAACCTTGCCAACATCCATTACGAGCGCGACGAACTGGTGGAAGCCGACGCGATTTATGAAAAGGCGATCCGCATCGACCCCGAGTGTTTCGAGGCATATTTCAACCTCGGCAACATCCACCACGACCTGGCGCGGTACCCCGATGCGGTGGTGGCGTATCGCGAAGCGCTCGCGATCAATCCTGCGTATCCCGAGGCGCACTTCTATCTGGCGGTCACGCTCGAAAAACTCGGTCGATCGGCCGAGGCCCGCGCCCACTGGAAGCAATATCGGGAGCTCGATCCGGAAGGGGAGTTCGTCGAACTCGCGAAAGAGTTCTCGGACTGATATCACGCTTTACCGTTTCACCGCCACCGTCGCCTTCTCGCCCGGCTTGAGGCGCACAGTTGCCGCGCCCTTTGCCCACTCGGCCATCCGTTCCGCCGGAATCAGGGCATCGGCCGTCGGCAGGAGCGCGAGGTAGTACTCGCCTGCGGGCACGGAAGGGAATGTGACCGTACCGTTGGCCGTGACCCAGGCAAACGCAAAACGCCCCGGAGCCAGGAACGTCTCGGACCAGAACGTGCGGTCCACGGGAAACAGGGCTACGCGCATCTCGTTGGACAGCTCGTATTTGCCAAGCGCGACCGTCGCCTCAAGTGTGGCAAGGGCTACGTCCGACATCGTCACGACAAGAGCCTCGATACCACCTGTTGGGACCTCCACGACGGCGTCGGAGCGCGGACCATCGTCTGTCCGGACGGATTCCATGGTGGTCCACGCCGCACCGAACCCGCTCGCGATCACAAAATACCGGCCGGGTCGAACTCCGGCAATCGTGAACGACCCATCACGCGCGACCGCATCCGCATGGCCGATGATGCCGCCGGACGCGCCAATGCTGATCAACGCGGCAGGCGTGAGTTGAATCGGAACCAGTCCGACTGAAGGCCTCTGCGCGGCTCCGTCCGGCTGAGTGGCCGTTCCCGAAAAGAGCACTCGTCCCCGCACGGTCACTCCGTCGCCCAGAGCGACGGCGATGCCTGTCACGTCGCGATCGTCGACGATTGCCACCACCGAGGCAGACAGCCCGGGCTTGCCGTCGGCGCGAAACGCTTCAAGCGTGTACTTGCCCGGTGTAACCCCCGCGAAGTGAAAGAGGCCTTCAGGTGTCACATCCACAGGTGGCATCTCGGAAATACCAACGGCCGCAGAATCGTCATGGTCCGGCAAAAGCAGTACGGTGTAGACGACGCCCGCGTTTGGTCCGCCCCCGGTGAGCTGGCCCGACACCCGTCGAGGAGATTCGGGCCGCACGGTGATGTCCACGCCCATGCGGTCATCGGCGTAGCCGACGGTGATCGGCACGGCGTCAGACATGCGCGTGCTGCCGGTGTGGAACGTCGGCGCAAACGTGAGCACGGTGTGATCCAGCTGGCGTGCCACTCCCGCCACCGGTATCGAAAACGACACCATCCTCTCAAGCAGGTCTTTGTCGATCGGCAGCGGATCCCGAGAACAGGCGCACGCAAGGTAATCGCCTGGCGGAAGGTCGCCAATTCGGAACTGACCGCGGTCGTCACTGACGCCGTTGCCTCGTGGAAACAATCCGGTCCTGAAGCCCAGGAGACGCTTGTTGAACGTCCTCACGCTGACACCCACCACCGGATCGCCTGCATCGTCGCGCACGGTGCCCGAGATGCTGCCGTGCCTGCCGATCTGAAGCACGACGTCGGTGACCACCTCGCTGGCCGCGAGGTTCACGGCCGCACCGCGCACGGGCGAATAGCCGGTGTACCGCACACGAAACGTGTGCCTGCCGGCCGCGAGTGACGAAAACGCAAATCGTCCCTGCGAATCTGTCCGTACTGTCGTCGACGCAGGTGGGGAAGGCTGTGTCGCGGCCGCCGTAGGCCTGGGCGGCGGACCCGTGGTGGGAAGGGTCATTGTCACTGTGACCCCCTCCACCGCCTGGCCGCTTGTGACGTCGCGAACGACGCCTGCGATGACGCCGGTTCCTGTAGCGCCTGGCGGTGCCTGTTGCGGTGCCGCGTGGACGACGGTGAGAGTGATGGCGAGTGCGAGGGCGAGCCCCTTCATCGAATCGCCAGGTTCTGCGTGCGCTTCTCTCCAGGCGCCAGTGCGATGCGCAGCGAGGCGGCGACGAGCGACTGCAGAAACGCCGGGTCGTACTGTTCGTCTTTCGAGACGTCGGTGACGGCGGCCAGGTAGTAATTGCCGGCCGGAAGGAGCGCCGGGCCGGGGCCCCCGACGCTGAAACGGCCATCGGTGCCTGGCTGCGTTGTCACGATGCGCCGCGAGCCAAAGAGCCAGTATTCGGGGTTCACCGGAAACACCATCACGGTGTAGTCGCTGACGCCGTTGCCTGCGGCGTCAGACACTCGCCCCGACAGCTCCTGCCAACGGTCGCCGAGTGTGACGACCACTTCTTTTGGCATCGCTTCGGGCGAAATGGTCACCGGCAGATCCGTGACGTCCTGGCCGTCGACCATGACCGACTCCAGGCCCCAGGTCACACTGGCCGTCGAGGCGCCAAAAAACGGCGCGTTCCCGATCACGTAGCGACCTGGCACAAGGCCCGTGACCGTAAACTCCCCAGTTGGCGTGGTCGCAGTCACCTGGGCCGCGCCATCCGATGCCCGCGACAGCGATCGCACCTGCATGCGATGGCCACCCAGGGCCGGTAGTGTTGTGGTGCCGGCGGCCGTCAGTCTGCCTTCAAACGAGAGCGGCGGCTGCAAGGTCATCTGCACATTCGAGACGTCCATGCCGGACACGTCTACGACAGCGAACGCAAACTGGCCGTTCTGCGCGCCCACCCCGCCGCGCGCGATCAACGTGTACGAACCCGGCGCTGCTGTCATGCCGAAGCGCCCTTCGGGTCCGACTCTGATCGTCGAGGCAACTTGCAGCGGACTCGTGCCGGCCGTTGTGCCGAGCTGGATGCTGGCGCCCTGCAGCGGTTGCCCGTCGCTCGTCGCGACCGTGCCTTCGATGCGCGACGTCCTGACCCGTTCGAGCCGCAGATCGAGGTTCTGCCGATCCTCGCCGGTCGCAATCAGCACGGGCTGTGCGTCGCTCAGGCGGGTCGTGCCCGGGAAGTAGACGGGCGCCAGCGTCATGTTGGCTTCGTCGGGTGTCGGCGCCGGCGCGGCGCCACCCTTCAACATGGAGTCCACGTCAGCGTCGGTGAGCGCGCGCGCGTTCGGGTTCTGACGCAACGGCATCGCGACCACCAGGTATTCGCCTGGCGCCAGGCCGTATACACGGTAAGCGCCTCGGTCATCGGTGGTGACGACGCCACCCACTCCGGCCACCACGCGTTCGCCGTTCTGCACTTTGCGCTGCTGCAGGCTCACAGCCACGCCGGGTGCCGGTGTTCCCTGTTCGTCGTAGATCACGCCCGAGACCGCCGCACCCATCGGAAGCCGAATCGTGACGTTGTCGATCCGCGCTCCTTCTGCGAGTGCCACCGGCGATCCGGGTCGCACGGGTCTGCGGGCGCCTGCGACGGCCCCGAGATACGGCAGCTTGCTCGCGCCGATGGTGTAGCGATCGACGGGCAGGTTCGTGAAGGTGAATCTGCCGGCGGCATCGGTGGCGGTGACCTTCAACACGCCGGATATGGCGCCGATGAGCACGACGTGCGCCAACCGCAGCTTCGCGCCCGTGGCATCAGCCACCACTTCGCCGGTGATGGTTCCCGTGCCTGTGGGCGCTGGCGCGACGGGACCGCCCGGCACTGCAGGCTTGCGCGTGTCGCGCTGCGGGACTTGTGCTGAGATCGAAGCGGCCGCGACCATGGCGCAAGCCAACAACGAGAGTGTACGTAGCGCGGCCTGGGTCTCAAGGCCGCGACCGCGCGCTTGAAGCCCAGCGCGCGCGACAAAAGACGCGATCCTCGTGTGCCTCATCGCCGCACCTCGATGACTTTCTTGTCGCCGTTCACGACACGCACGCGATCAGCCGACCGAGCCATGGCGTCGAGTCTCGCCCTTTCCATCCACTCCAGACCCCCTTCGTTCACGGCGACCACGTAATATTCGCCGGCCGGCACTCGCGTCAGAGTGAACGTGTGTTTCTCGACCCGCGCGTGCTTGAATCGAGCGAATGCCCCAAAGGGTTCGTCCCAGTACCGGCGCTCTGCTGGAAACAAGCGAACCCACGTATCGACGTCTGCGCTGCCGGCGACTGTGCCGCGGATTTCCGCCATCGCGACGTCAGTGACCATCACCACCAGATTGTTCAGATCGCGGCCATCGACATCGAGGAGGGTGTCGGTGATATTCACGCCGCCCAGAGTGATCGATTGCAGTGTTGGCCAACCAGGGACGTTGATAACCGGAGAGACCACGTAGCGGCCGGGGACCACGCCTGGCATACGGAACGTACCATCTGGGGTGACCGTGGTGGTGAAGGCCCTGCCCCTGGGCGGCGCGTCCAGCGGATTCAGCTGAATGCCGCTGGGGCGCGTCGTGATCGGCTGGCCCGGCTGGACTGGCGGGGCCGGAGGCGGTGGAGGCGAGTTGCCGACGAATTCAAGCCGGCCGGTGATCGTCGCGCCCGGCTGCAATCCGATCACGAGCCCGGTCACGTCCTCGTCGCCGACCGCGATCGGCTGCGATGCCCACATCATTTCCGCCGCCGGTCCTCCACCCCGAGCCGCGCCGGTGGGGGCGCCGCGCCCACCAATGAACGCCAAGGCCGCGCCCGAAGGTCCACCGCCAGGCGCGCCCGGCGTGAATCGCACTTCCAACAGGTATTGGCCCGGCGCCACACCCGCGAAATCAAATCGGCCGTCAGGCTGAACCAGCATCGGTACCACTTGAGTGATGGCTGCGGCCTCCGGGATGTCGCCGATGGGAACGAGCCTGAGCGCGCCGGCCGTAAAGCTGTTGTTCGGCGCTCCCAGTACCATTCCCGAGACCCGCGCCGCGCGAACGGCAGTGACGTCGATGTTGATAGCGGCCTGCGGCTGCGCCCCGGAGACTCTAACCCGCGTGGCCCGGCCGGCGAGCGTGGTGTTCGGGTGGAACGTCGGCGCGAATGTGCGAAGCGTGGTATCGAGGCTGGCGGCGTCCGCGCCGGCCTTGGCCGCGCGGCCGGCCACTGCCAGCAGCTCGAGCGGCCGCGCTGCCAGCGTTGTCAGAAGTTGGCCGTCAAACGGAATCGGTTCACGGCTGCACGCACACACGTAGTACTCGCCCGGCAGCACCCCCGTGAGGCGATACTGGCCGCGGTCATCTGTCCTTGCGCGTCCGTCTCCGGCCAACACCGGTGGCCGCCCCTGCAACGTTGTTCGACGAAACGCCAACACTTCCACGCCGACGACCGGGTCACCGCCATCGTCTTGCACCGTGCCTGCGATGGTGGCGAGCTTGATCAACTGGATCCTGACGTCTGTGACGCTGGTTCCATCACTAAGGTCGACAGTGCGCACGCCAGCGGCGCTGTTGGTCGCATAGCCCTCGAGTTGTGCCTGCACCAGATAGTTGCCCGCAGCGAGTCGCGTGAAGACAAACCGGCCCTGCGAATCGGTCCTGACAGGTGGCGCGGGACGTGCCGCGCCCCCGCCGCCCGGAGCGAGCCGGACGCCGGCCATAATCGCCATCGCCCCCGGAACTCCCTGCCGCGTTTCACTGTCGATGACCTGGCCCGCGATCATTCCCGTGCCGATCGGCGCCGGGGCCGGCGGCGCCTGGGGCGGCGCCAGCTGTGCGCCGACGGCCGGCCAACCGACAGCTCCCGCAAGCGCCAGCGCCAACAGCGCCGTGCGCGCTCCCACATGAGTGCGTTCCATAAGGGGGACTGTAGACCTGTCGGGGTCCAGGGGTCCAGGGGTCCTGGGGTCCTGG